>Ga0075578_122_pt1 | contig 8389 bp, 10 predicted proteins | sample RifGroA2_FD_68194 | JGI IMG/M metagenome (GOLD analysis project Ga0075578, IMG submission 68194) | candidate division WWE3 bacterium GW2011_GWA2_46_9 | reverse complement strand
ACGGGCATTGGAGCGCGTAGGCTATATGGTCACCGGCAAAGAACTTAGGCGCGGGTTTGGTAAGGGGGCGTATAGAGATTCGTACGTGCTGTCGTGGCTACACCCGGAGAAAATTGGCGTTTTGTATCCGGAGGGCTTGCCGGAAGAATACAAGGAGGGAGTTGACCGAGCGCGTGTTGCGCTTGAGAAAGCGAGAGGGTTAGTGGAGTTGCTGTGATGGAGGGCGGAAAAAGGGTTTGACCCGGTTCAACCTACGTGTGTGGCGGCGCCGAATTCAAAGAATTGGCGCCGCCCTCTTCCCCACCGCCAACGCATGCGTTAAAATAGCAAACATGGTCACAAAAATAGTTATTGTGCTTGGTCCCCCGGGAGCCGGCAAAGGCACACAAGCAAAAACGCTGGCGGCAACTTTGCACTACGCGCACATCTCAACGGGCGACATGTTTCGCAATCATATGGCTCGCAAAACGGTGCTCGGCAGAAAAATCAAGGCGATAATGGACGCCGGCAATTTAGTCGACGATAACATCACTATTACAATGATTAAAGAGCGGCTGCAGCAATCGGACTGCACCGCCGGTGTGATTTTTGACGGATTCCCGCGCACCAAAGCGCAAGCGCTGGCTCTGGAAGCGCTCATAGCCAACATTGGCGCCGAACTCGCGAAGATCCTTTACGTTGAGGTGGGCAACGAAGAGTGCGTCAAACGCCTGCTGCTGCGCGCGCAATTGGAAGGCAGATCGGACGACACCGCCGACGTAATTAAGACGCGTTTACAAAATTACCACGCGGCTACAAAACCACTCATAAATTTTTACAGAAAACAGCTTGTGACTATAAACGGCGAGCAGCCGGTTGAAAACGTCGTACTAGATATCAATAAAGCAATGGGTCTTTGACGTATCAAAAAAGCCCGCACAACGCGAGCTCCAATCTCCCAAGTCAGAAAGACCCAGATACGTAAATTTTTCAGCCAACTAACAATAATTTCGCCCCAGTGTGCCGCGCCGCTGAGTGGAATCCCGAGCGGGTAAGTGGGATATACTCTTTGAGCACACGGCCCAAGATACACAACCCCTCGCTAAATATGAAGAGAAATCTCACATTCAGCTTAGACGTACACACCAGGAAATCCTCCTTCGCCAAAGGCTGCGGAGGAAAACGTTTCCGTCTGAATCCATACTACAAAAAATGCAACTCAAAGTCAATAACTCATAGCCCAAGTGCGCGCATTGCAAAGTCCAAAACCGGGTTGATAATTGCACCGGTGGCGCGCGTAAATACAAGAAAGAGCAAAATCCAAATCCCGTACGGCGCCATTTGCATCCATTGCATCGCCAACCCCGCCGGCAAAAGCCCGTACACTACCTTAAAACCGTCCAAAGGATGGAGCGGAATCAGGTTAAAAATTCCCAACACCAGGTTGTAATAAACTACCAGCTGAAACAGCGATGCTAGTTATCGCCGCGTCGCGCTTTGGGTTCTTAAGATATGTTGGGTCAAACATCACCGGCTTTCCCCATCCAAAACCCGCTACCAGCAAAAGCAGCGTTCCCATTGGATCCAAGTGCGCTTTTGGGTTTAGCGTTACTCTGCCCATTGCTTTGGGAGTTGGGTCGCCCAACTTGTTGGCGATGTAAGCGTGCGCAAACTCGTGCACGGAGATGGAGACTATGAGGGTACCGGCAAGCATGAGAAACAACATTGGGTTTTGAAAAAGGAGCGAGATTAGCATACGGCGATTATAACATCTGCAAATGAAAAGGCCCCCGAGTTAGTTTTTTGTGTCCGAAGACGCAATCAACTAAAACGGGGGCCAAGCACGGCGCTGGCTGGGGCAGAATTATAATGGCCGCAGCCGCTTTCCGTGAAGTTTTATACGTACATTATACGCATTCCTACATCTTTGTCAAGCACTATGGGTCCTGCAGGGTGCCGCCCCGCAGCTTAAAAAAGCCTCTACGCAGTATTGTCTGATGTGTTCTGTGACCTAGACAGAGCAGCCGGACAACATACGTAGAGGCTTTGATTGTAAAAGGCTGCGGGCAACGTCGACTTGGTTGGCAAACTTTCGTCGAGCCGGAAATCTTCGTCGCGCCCGCAGCCTGTTCGAGAGAGGAAGTCGAGTCGACTTCCTCGAACTCGCAAAAAAATGGTTCCCCCTCAAATCTTGTTTCTATCAACACAATACAAAAAGAACCCGCTGCTGTCAAGAGAATATGTGCGGGTGTCGTTTCTCACATAAAGTCATCTAAGCGCCGATGTCATCCTGAGCGCAGCGAAGGATCCAGGCGCCGAAGATGCCGCTTCGCTGGATGTTTCGCTCCGCTCAACATGACAACAAGCATTTGTGAGCCCCGCCAAGGCGGGGCCGTTTCTGAAGAAAGCACGCGTCACCTCCCCTTCCCCCCTCGCGTGTGCTAAAATCCACACAATGACATCGCCGGTAACTTACCTACAGGAATCGTACGACGAGTTCAAAAAAGTCCAGTGGCCCACGCGCCGCCAAACAATTCGCTTGACGGGCTACGTTGCAGGTGTTAGTTTGGTCGTTGGCCTGTACGTTGCCGGGCTGGACTTTGTGTTCACAAGGTTGCTCGCCCTAGTAATTGGTAGATGATTATTGCGCTCTGATGTCATCCTGAGCGCAGCGAAGGATCTAGATTCTTCGCCCCGCTTTGGCGGGGCTCAGAATGACAAGGAGGAATATGACAGAACAAGACAACACACAACTTGAGCAGAGCACAATCGTAATTTCCGACCAAACGGCCGACACCGCCAAGTGGTACGTGGTCCACACTTACGCCGGCCACGAGCGCAAAGTCGCCCTTACGCTCAAACAGCGCGTAGAGTCCGCCGGCATGCAAAACAAAGTCTTTAAGGTTTTAGTCCCCACTCAAAAGAAAATCGTCATCTCGGAAGGCAAAAAGAGAAACATTGATGAAAGGCTGTTTCCGGGCTACATCATTGTCAACATGGCATTAGACGATGAGAGCTGGTACATGGTGCGCTCAACGCGCGGTGTCACGGGCTTTGTTGGCGCCGGAACCAAGCCCACTCCCCTCCCCGAAACCGAAGTCAACACTTTGATGAAATTTATGCGCATGGAAGCACCCAAGTTTGAAGCCAAGTTTAGCCTTGGCGACGCGGTTAGAATCACCGACGGCCCGTTTACGGACTTTTTGGGCAAAGTGGACGAAGTCAACCACGAGCAAGGAAAAGTGAAAGTTTTGGTCTCTGTCTTTGGCCGCGAAACTCCTGTAGAATTGGACTTCCTGCAAGTTACGGGGATTTAATGATATGGCGCCAAAACCAAAAAAAATAAGAAAAATCATAGGAAAAATCAAACTCAACCTTCCGGCCGGCAAGGCAACTCCCGCGCCGCCGGTTGGCCCCGCACTGGGCCAATACGGCGTATCACTAATGGCGTTTTGCAAAGACTTTAACGCGCGCACCGCCAAAATGGTCGACAACATCATTCCCGTCAAAATGACCGTGTACGAAGACAAATCCTTTGAGTTTGTCACGAAAACTCCGGTGGCTTCATCGTTGATTATGAAAGCGCTGGGGCTGCAAAAAGGCTCAGCCGTGCCAAACAAAAATAAAGTCGGCAAATTGACCAAAGCCCAAATTCAGGAAATTGCCAAGGCAAAACTGGTTGATTTGACCGCGCGCAATTTGGATGCCGCCGAGAAAATTATTGCCGGAACCGCCCGCGCAATGGGCGTGGAGGTTGAGCAATGACAATAGAGCAGGCCATTGACAGCGTGAAGAAAGGGTGCAAGGCCAAATTCGACTCAACCGTTGAGCTGCACATAAACACCAATTTGGACGTGTCAAAGCCCGAACAGACAATTAGAGTAAGTGTTGTACTCCCCAAGGGTACGGGCAAAAATGCCCATATCAGGCTGCTTAAATTCTACTTTTTCACCATCAACAGAATCTAGATAACCTATTCCAATAATTTCCAAGTCTGGTAGAGCCACCCCGTTCTTTGTAATAAGCTTCTCTCTTGGAAATATAACGGAATTAGGAATTTCTGTTCTGGCTGAATCTAATAGTGGTAACTTGCCCGGTTTATTGGCAAAAGAAGCTTTTCAACGGCCGACTTGGCCGCAAACTTTGGCGAGGTTATGGCGGCAATAAATCAGGCAAAACCGTCAAAAGCCAAACCCGATTGGATAAAGTCCGTATACATTTCCACAACCATGAGCCCTTCCGCGCTTGTTGACATCCCGGATTTAGCTTGATAGACTCCTTTGTGCCAAAGACAGCAAGCCCAAACGCAGGTGAGAATTTAGCTTGCCGAGGCAAATCCAATGCCAAATCAAAAAAACAGAGCAGAAGTTGAAAAACTTGCCGAAAAAGTTTCAAAGGCCAAAGCCGTGATAGCGGTTGAGTACCATGGTATGGACGCAAACAAAATAAACGAGCTGCGCGCAACCATGGCGCAAACGGGAGCGGAAGTAAGCGTTGCAAAGAATACATTGCTGAAAGTTGCCCTCAAGCAAGAGAAAGTCACCGATGAAACTTTGATCCAAAGTCTGCAAGGTCCCAATGCAACTATCTTTGCCTACACAGACGGCATTGCAACCCTAAAAGCACTCTTTGACTTTGCCAAAAAGTTTGAGCTACCAAAAATAAAAGCCGGCATTGTTGACGGAATGGTAGCCACTGCGGAAAAGTTGCTGGTTTTGAGCAATTTGCCCGGCAGAGACCGGCTTTTGGGCCAATTTGTTTACACATTAAAATCGCCGTTGACCGGTTTTGCAAACGTTTTGGGCGGCTCGCAAAGAAAAATGGTTTATGCGTTAAAAGCAATTGCAGACAAAAAGGGGGTGGCATAATATGACAGATAAAGTCAAGTTGAGCAAAAATGCCGAGAAAGTGATGGAACTTGTTGAGCAAATGACGGTTCTTGAACTTAATGATTTGGTAAAAGCATTAGAAGATAAATTTGGCGTAGTAGCAGCTCCAACAATGATGGTGGGCGCAATGCCCGCAGCAGGAGCAGCAGCCGCTACCGAAGGCGAAGCAGCCGCCGAAGAAGAACAAACAGAGTTTGACGTTGTTTTGACCGATGCAGGCGCAAATAAAATCGCCGTTATCAAAGCCGTTAGAGAAATAAATCAGGCCTTGGGCCTTGTTGAAGCAAAAAACCTTGTGGAGTCGGCTCCAGTCCCCACAGACGCGCAGCCGACACATGCCAGCAGGCATCAAGGCGGCGAGCGGTCGTGGGGAAATGCTAGGCAGGACCCTCCTGCGCGCATTGCTCAATCTTCCCTACACAGAGCTTGCATTTTCTCCCGCAGCTGCGCAGCCGCATCTTCGGGCGTCGCCTTGTCGCTCACCCAAATTCCCGAACCAAGCTCTAAAGCCCCAAAAACTTTGATGTGCGGCAAAAAGCCCATGTGCCAATGATATGGTTCGTACTGCATGGTGTGTATCCAAAAGTTTCTGTCCGGGCGATCAAATAACGCATCGTATGCTCTTAGCAATCCCCGCAAGACAACTGCCAGGTCGTGAATTTCTTGTTCATCTATAAAGCCGAAGTTGGGTTTGTGATTCTTCGAAACCAAACTCGCTTCGTAGCTCCATCTGCACGCACTAGGAACATAAACGACAAAATGCGACGACTCGCGAACTACGCGCGCACCAGCAGCCAAGGCAACATTCCGCTCATTGCACCAGAAACAGCTGTTTTTTTCGTTGTAGTACTTTAAAGCCGATGATTTTTCCTTCGCCACCTCGCCGGGAAAGCCCTGTGCGGCAACAATTTGCGAATGCGGGTGCATTAAGGAGGCACCGGCCTTTCCTCCCCTATTGTTAAATATTATGACCTCTTTGCCTTGCGACCCGTAAAAACTCACTCTGTTTAAAAAAGCACGAATTATTTTTTCGTTTTGAGCGCAATCCAAATCCTCAATATCCTTATCCTCAAATGGTGAGTGAACAATTATCTCATGGTCCAGCAACAACGGATACTTGTTTGCAAAACATCGTACATTCCAATCGTCCGCGTCCTGGTAAGTGGCCGGCGGCGTTAAGTGTTCATTCCCTTTTGCAAACGGGTCAACTTTTTTTGTGGCGTCAACCGCGATAGACTCAACAGCCACATCAAAACTTTGCGGTCTTTTCGCGCGTTCCAGCGCCAGTATTGTTGGATCGCCGGTCAATGGGTCAAAGAGGAATTTACCTGCCATTCAACATCCTTTCGTACAACTCCTTGTACTTTGCGGCGCTTTTCTTCCAGCTGAAATCCGCCTTCAGCGCGCTGCTAACCATCTCATCATATTTTTCATTTTTTTTGAAAACAGCGCAAGCTCTGTTTATCGCCCTCTGCAACTCCTTGACGGAATAAGTGTTGAATACAAAGCCGGTTTTTCCTTCCGTCACGGTGTCTTTTAACCCACCTACGCCGTGAACAACTGGCAAAGTTCCGTAATGCATACCAATCATTTGAGTTAGCCCGCACGGCTCGTATTTTGACGGAACAAGAATAAAATCGGCGCCTTCGTAGATTTCGTTTGCCAAATCAACATCAAAGTCAATGCTGATGGAAATGGCGCGATTGTCGGCTAATGTCAAGAATTTATTCTCCCATGTAGGGTCTCCGGTGCCCAAAAGCACAAATTGGCCGCCAAGTTCAACAATTCCCGAAACACAGTCAAAGAGAATATCCAACCCCTTTTGATTTGGATCCAGCCTTGAAATAAACGAGAACAGGGGCGCCGCTTCATTTTGGGTTAGGTTCAATTTTTTTTGCAATTTCTTCTTGACCGCAGGTTTTTCCTGTTTCCAATTTGAGACGTCGTAATTCCTTTTGAACAGCGTGTAATCGATTCCATTCAATATGCCGGTGAGTCTGTCTTTTCTGCTCTGCAGGATTTCGGACAGCTCTCCGCCAACATCTTTGAACAAAATTTCGCTGGCATATGATGGTGAGACAGTGCTAACGTAATCGCTTGAGGTTATCCCTTGTAGCAGAAAGTTGATTTTATTATCGTCCAAATCCCACGCGACCAGCTGGTGGTCGCCGGGAACAACCCCCAAATCACGAACCAGACTTTCCGGACCAACACCCTGATATGACAAATTATGAATTGTTAACAAAGTGCGTGGACGGCTTTCCCCCATCTCATCTTCCAGCAAGTGTGTAACAAAGCCGGTGTGCCAATCGTTGCAATGAACAATGTCGTACGTATTAAACTCCGACTTCAGCAACTCAACTACCGCTTTATCAAAAAAGGCAAACATTTTGGATTCGGAGATATTGTTCGCAAAGGCAGTTTTACCGCCAACGCTGAAGTATGCGGGATTTCGCAACAGGAACACGTCTACGTTTGAGTCCGGTAGCTTTGTCTTAAACACCTCAACCGTAACATTGCTTTGCTCAAAAGGAACTTCAATCTCCAAGCTCTTGTAAACCTTTAGATTGCTTATTTTTGCCGATGGATAAAACGGAATAACAACGTCTACATTTACACCAATCTTCTCAAGGGCTTTGGGTAATGAGCCCATTACATCGCCTAAACCGCCAAGCTTGACAATAGGAGCAACTTCGGAGGCGGCGAGCAGTACTTTCATGCCTAAAGGTTAGCATAGAAACGTAGAGGTTGGAAAGGCAGGTAGCGCAGCGGGTCCTGCCTAGCATTTCCCCATGCTAGTCACCCGCTGCGCTACCTGCCCTTCCACCGTTCAAACTCCTCCTTGCTCTTTACATCTCTAAAGCACGACTTGGCAAAATCCGAAAACTCCTCCCATTCGTGTTGCAAAAACGGCTTGACCAAAGGTGTTGCCCACGTAACGTTCCTCCCAAGCCAAAGCTCGTCAACCACGTGTAAAACATCATAAATGTCAGTCCCCTGCTTTATTTTAAGCAGTGCATCACGCCACTTTATTGCACGCTCAAAGTCCTGCTTGGCAACAGCCGCATTCATCTCAAACTCAAACTCCAAGACAACCTGGTTAAACCATTCAGCAGGCGCTCGCTCCTTAAAGGGAGCCTTCAAATAAGTGCCGGAAGTTGCCAAATGCTTACGGCGCACGTAGCCGCTCCTTTGCCAGTAAAACGCTTTGTCGATGATATTTCTATACAATTTCTCCGCCGCCGCAACATTAGTGTTCAGTGTCACAAGAACTTGCTTTAGCGCATACGCGCCGGATTCAATCATCTCTAGGCTCCACCACGGCTTGGCACTCGCCCACCAAAACTGATCAGAAGCCAATGCTATATCCAACTGCTTTCTTGCTTTTCGCCAGCTATAGGTTCGTTTAGATGGGTTTTTGTACTCGGGAGCATTCACCGAGCGCATAGCCAAATTGGCGAATTGCCATTGAAACTTATGTATTGGGTTTGTCGGGTCTTTCCACAGGATATAGGTCTTAT
>Ga0075578_111_pt1 | contig 9861 bp, 12 predicted proteins | sample RifGroA2_FD_68194 | JGI IMG/M metagenome (GOLD analysis project Ga0075578, IMG submission 68194) | candidate division WWE3 bacterium GW2011_GWA2_46_9 | reverse complement strand
TTCAGCGTGGCTTCTTCCAAGTCGCGCTCGGTTATAACCTCCCTGTTTTCACGCGCGGTGAGTATGGCCGCTTCATTCAACATGTTTTCCAAATCGGCGCCGCTAAACCCAACGGTTCTTTTGGCGATTTTATCCAGCGTTACATCCCCGGCCAACGGTTTGCCGGTTGCATGAATCGCCAGTATTTCCCGCCTGTCTTCCAAGTCCGGCAAAGGAATGGTTACGCGCCTGTCAAACCGCCCGGGGCGAATTAGCGCCGGATCCAACATGTCACCGCGATTCGTACCGCCCAACACAATCACGTTTGTTCTGGCGTCAAAGCCGTCCATTTCAATTAAAATTTGATTTAGCGTCTGCTCGCGCTCGTCGTGTCCGCCGCCAATTCCCATGCCGCGTTGCCTCCCAATGGCGTCAATTTCGTCGATGAAAATCAGGCTGGGTTGCGCTTCCTTGGCCATGCGAAACAAATCGCGCGCACGCGAACTGCCAACGCCAACCAACATCTCCATAAACTCGCTGCCCGCCACCGAGAAAAACGGCACGTCAGCCTCACCGGCAATGGCTTTGGCCAAAAGAGTTTTGCCGGTGCCGGACGCCCCTACAAGTAAAATGCCCTTGGGAATGCGCGCACCCAACTTTCTGTATTTTTCCGGATTTTTGAGGAAATCCACAATTTCCATAAGTTCGGTCTTTGCTTCGCGGCAGCCGCCGACATCTTTGAAACTAACCTGCTGCGGGCCTTTGCTGAAAACCTTGGCCTTTGACTTACCAAACGAAAAAATCTCGCCGCTGGCGTTTTTCATTTGTCTGTAAATAAAGAACACGAGCAAAAGAGGAAACCCAAACATCAATATTGGCGATAATATTTGGTCAAGCGCGATTTTGCTTTTCACCTCAATTTTGCCGAATACCTTTGACGCGTCCAAATTGTTGTTCGCCATAAAATCGTCAAAACTTAAACCGTCTTCTTTTTTGGATACAAAGGCAGTGCCGTCTTTTAGAAGCACGTTAACGTCGCTTCCCGTAACGGTAATGTCTTGGACCTTTTCTTCCCTAATGAGTACGGCAACTTCGCTAATGGGGCGCACGTCTTTGTTTATGCCCGTTTGGAGAAACGTACCAAAAACCAAATATATTGCGATGGCAAGAAAAACGTAGAAAAAGACGTTGGTGAAAATACTTCCCGGAAGTTTTGGTGCGGCTTTGTTTTTTTTTGGCATATCAAAAACCCATTTTTTCTTTAACTTCGGCTACGGTTGCTTGGGCAACTTTGGCGGCTTTTTTTGCGCCGTCGGAAAGTACGTCGTTTACAAAATCGCCGGATATTTTTGCCCTTCTTTCCTGAATTGGCTCAACTTGCTGATATATTGCCAACGCGAGCTTTTCCTTTAAATCTACGTATCTTATGCCGGTAGTGGTGTAGGCGCGCTCATATTCTTGTCTGGCTTGTTCGCCCATGAATAGGTCTACAAAGGTCAGCAGGTCGGCCACGGACTTGGGCAACACCAAGCCTTTGCCGGTGTCTGTTGGCACTTTTGCCAATTTCTCCTTTATAGCCTGGAGGCTATCGGTAAGGTTAATATAGCTTCCTTCAACGCTTTTACTCATTTTTCCTTCGCCAAGAAGGCTGGGCACATAACTGCCTTTGGTGACAAAACGGACCGGTTCGGGAAAGCCAGTGCCGTACTGCTCATTCATGTTTCTGGCGATTTGGCGGGCTACTTCAAGGTGCGACTCTTGGTCTATGCCCACCGGCACCTCGTGAGCTTTGTAAGCCAAAATATCCGCCGCCATGAGCACGGGGTAGTTGAGCAGCGCCATGGTGACGTTCTTTGGATATTGCGCCACCTTTTCTTTGTAGGTTGGGAGGTGTTGCATTCGCGCCACATTAATCACCGACGACAAATAAAATTGCAGCTCCAAGTGCTGCGGAATCATTGATTGAATGAAAATCGCCGATTTTTTCGGATCCAGGCCGGCGGCCAAATAATCGGTTATCACTTCTTTGCGGCTGTGCTTTAGCTTTGCGATGTCATATGGCGTGGTGATGGCGTGAACGTCCGCAACCATATAAAAGGTTTCATACTGCGGATTGTTCTGAAGCTCAAGCATGCCAACGGCGCCGCCCAAGTAGTTACCCAGGTGGAGCCGCCCCGTTGGGCGCATACCGGCCAAAACTCTTTTTTTTGTCGTTTTTGTCATTGCACTAAGTATTATAGCAATTGGTGCCAACGCCTGGACTCGGCCTTCGGTTCATGCCTGCTGGCATGCCCGTCGGTCCCGCCTCGCCGCCGTCGCGGCTCCGGCTATTCTCGTCCACTCACACAACTCTCAACCTTGGTGCCAACGCCTGGACTCGAACCAGGGACCTGACGCTTATGAAACGTCCGCTCTAACCGCCTGAGCTACGTTGGCGTGCCGGAACACCACCCATTATACACAACGATGATTCGATTTTGCGGCAACGTATGCGCGGGTGATCAGCATGGGGTCCCCACAGACGCGCAGCCGGCACTTGCCAGCAGGCAACAAGACGGCGAGCGGTCGTGGGGAAATGCTGGGCAGGACCCGCGCATACGTTGTCGGGAAACACCTGCATTCTTTGACACACTGGGAGGATTTTGCTACCATTCGTGGGCTATCGCGGGGTGGAGGAGTAGTACCTCGTCAGGCTCATAATCTGAAGGCCCCGGTGCAAATCCGGGCCCCGCAACCAAAGAGAGCTAGCCATTGGTCAAAGTTAGACACTGGCTTTGCCGTCTGCTCGGTCTTGGCGCCGCGAACATCGCCGGAGTTGTCCTTTGAGGCAACCGGAACATTGTTGGCTACAACGTAAACTTCTTCGCCCGGTAAAATCATATTTAGCTTGTTTCTTGCTTCGCGCGCAATGTATTCTGACGTCCTTCTAAAGGTCAACTCCTGCTCCATGGCAACCTTTTTTCCTTCCAAATCGGCAACCTCGACACGCAAATCGTCCAGCCGTCTGCTGTTCTTCAAGATGTTTAGCGTGGTTTTGGCAAAGTTTACCGTCGCCAAAATAAACAATAGGGATAATGCTATATATTTCGCCTTGGCAGGAACGGACATTAACCGGATTATAGTAGAAGCGTTGACACCAAACAAGCATCGTGATAATCTAGCCTATAGGACAACGGCCTCCCGTGAAACGCTGACCTGGAGAAAATAAATGATTAAACTTGATTTAGCTCACAAGAATTTTGTCAAAAACCTGGAAGAACAGGGCAGATCAAAATCTACGGTGATAGCATACACAAAAGATATTGAGCAATTAACCGAGCATCTTTTCAAAAAAGGTATTAATTTTGTGGAAGATATAGAAACCGCGCATTTGGAAGAATTTATGGCAAAGTTGGCGAGTCAAAGCTACACCGCAAAGTCAATTTCAAGAAAAACAAACTCAACAAAGACTTTTTTCAGATTTCTAAAGGACAACAACCAGCTGGACAAAAATGTGGCCGAACAGTTAAGACACCCAAAAGTGGAAATTAAAGCACCGCGTATTCTGTCAAAACTTGAGTATCGGGCTTTGCGGGACGCGGCAAGAGTAGACGTTAGAACCTTTGCAATTATTGAACTTTTGTTGCAAACCGGAATAAGAATCTCGGAGCTGGCACAAATTAAAATCGCCGATTTGGCATTTAAAGAGCCTGCGAGTTTATCAATCCAAAAAGTTGACAACCACCCCGCAAGGGCCATTCCCCTTAACAACGCGGCGGCGGAGGCTATTGGCGATTATCTTACAATCAGGCCGGAGATGAACAGAGAACACCTTTTTATAACAAAAACCGGCAAACCTTTGTTGATAAGAAACATACGGGCAACCATTGACAGGTTTTTTAAGTCGGCGGGAATTGAAAGCGCGCGCGTTAACGATTTGCGACACACTTTTGTTGCACACCACCTGGCGCAGGGTACAAATCTCTTGACCGTTTCCAAGATTGCCGGACACAAGCGGGTTTCCACAACCGAAAGGTACCTGCAGTATATTGAAGTGAATTCAAAGGAAGAAAAGACCGAGCTGGGCGAGCTTTAGATGGTGGGTGCTCCTGGGCTCGAACCAGGGACCAGTCGTGTATAAGACGACCGCTCTACCAACTGAGCTAAGCACCCATGTTCGGGTCAGACCCGATTCAACCCAATTCAGAGGCTTAATGACAACGTCGAGTTTATCACACAAAAAAGACGGCTCCAAATGAGCCTTCTTTAAGAGGCCTTTATCCCAAAAACCAAAATACAAAAATTGTGTCCTCAGCAAAGGCAAAAACAGGGTTGAATCGGGTCTGACCCTACCGAAACGGAAGCGTGGAATATACCTTGCCCTGCTCATCGTAAGCAATCACACCAAACACTCTATTTGTTCCGGGCAACATTCCAACAAAATCCGTGCCGTGCTTTGTTGTAAAGTCGGCGGCTTCTTCCGTGTAGTTTAGAACGTCCCAAGAAGTTCCGTACGCCAAGCGCGTTTTAGCCGGAAATCTGGTTTCCCAGCGAACCTTTGCCACACCGTTGCCGTCCATTGTGTAATCAAAGGCGGCTATTGGTCCGACAAAAAAAAGATAAATATCATCGTAGAACGCAAACATTAGCGCGAAGGTGAGCACAAACGCGGCTGTTAAAACTACCTTAAAATCCAGTTTCATACCCGTAACTCAAATCCTACCACGCAGGGAGGCTCTTTGCTACGCAAGGAGCCTCCCTAGTATATCCGTTGCCCATCTTCATCGTACAACCTTATGGCCGCGGTGGGACACGACTGCGCCGCCATAAGCAAAGTATCGTCGTCAAGGTCCAAAGCGCCGGGTTTTACAATCGCAATGTTTTTATCGTCCAAATCAAAAGCGTCGGGCGCAACAATTATGCACGTTGCGGCACCTATGCAAGCATTTCTGTCTACAACTATTTTGTGGACCTTTCTTTTGCGGGGGGCTTCATTCTTCATGTTCAACTACCTCGTTTAGCCGGTCAATCAAATCGCCAATTTCTGCATCGCTCATGCCGTGCGCCTTCGCGCCCATTTCAACGGTATCAAAGCCGCTGGCCACGCAACTCACGCAGTGCAATCCGTAGTCCAATAAGACCTCCTCCGCGGCCGGAAACCTAAAAACAAGCTCGGCCAGATTTGTTTCCTTTTTTACTTTAGCTTTGGCTTTTTTCATATTTTTTGAGGGCGCTTGCCAAAACGTCAAGCGCAAGGGTGGCGCACTTTACCCGGCTGGTGGTTAGTTGTATGCCTATTAGACCCAAAAGCTGCTGTTTGGTAAACTTGGCAGCCTCGACCACCGACTTGCCCTTTAGCTCTTCCGTCAACAAAGAGGCGGCGGCAACGCCAACGGCACAGGCGTCTCCGTCAAAGGCAATTTCGGCGATTTTGTCATTGGCGATTTTTATCTGCATTTTCATAATATCGCCGCACATTGGATTTTTTTCCACGGCTTCAACCGTTGCGTCCGTCAGGCTTCCCTTGTTCGACGGCGACTTTATTATGTCCAACAGCGTTTCTCTGTATATATCGGTATCGGTCATTTTACCTTTAAAATTGCAATAGCCTTGTGCAAACCCGCAATCAACTTGTCTACATCACTGCGCGTATTATACAAATAAAAGCTGGCGCGGACGGAGGCCGGCGCGCCGAAGGCGCGGTGGAGCGGCATGGTACAGTGGTGCCCGGCGCGGACGCAAACGTTCTCCTGCGCCAAGACGGCGGCTACGTCGTGCGCGTGAATACCGGCGACTACAAAGGCAACCAAGCTGCGCCTGTCTTGCGCCGATTGAGGACCAAGTATGCGAACGCCGGCGATTTTGGACAACTTCTCAAGCGCGTATGCTGCCAAGTCTGCGTCATGAGCTTGTATGTTGGCCATGCCAACGGCGGACAAGTAGTCAATGGCAGCGCCAAGACCAATGGCGCCCGCAATATTTGGCGTTCCGGCTTCAAACTTTTGCGGTAACGCTGCCCAGCTTGTGTCCGCTTGCGTGACTTCGTTAATCATGCCCCCGCCAAATATTGCGGGCGCCAACCCCTCAAGCAAATCCCTTTTCCCCCACAAAACTCCTGTTCCGGTTGGCCCAAGCATTTTGTGCCCAGAAAAAGCATAAAAATCACACCCAAGGCCTTGCACGTTTACAGGCAAATGCGGAACGGCTTGTGCCCCGTCAACTACTACAAGTACATCATCGCCGCATAACTCTTTAACAACCTTCACAATTCCCTTTACGGGAAGCTCGGTTCCCAAAACGTTTGAGACGTGGGAAAAGGCCACCACTCGCACTGTTAAACCCTGCTCCTGCACAGACTTTATTGTCCGCGAAAAATCATCCAACGAAACAGCGCCATTATCATCAACAGCTACAACCTTAAAGGCGGCGCCGGTTCTTTTTGCAACCTGCTGCCAAGGAACAAAGTTGCTGTGGTGTTCGGCATTGGTAACAAGCACGGCTGTCCCGGGGCCAAAAACGCCCGCAAGCATGCCAGCGACTAAATTTATCGTCTGCGTGGTACCGCTTGTAAAAATCACTTCATCGGGTGCGCGCGCCCCAATAAACCGTGCAACTTTTTCACGCGCACCCTCATACATTTGGGTAGCGGTCTCGCTGAGCTCGTAAATGCCCCTGTGAACATTTGCATTGTGCTTCCCGTAGAAATCGGAAAGTGCGTTTATAACCTGCGCGGGCTTTTGGGACGTGGCGGCGTTGTCCAAATACACAAGGGCGCCTCCTTTACCGTCAAATATGGGAAAATCTTTTTTGAGTTTTGCAACATCAAGCATGTTTAATTCCCAAATTTGCCGCAACCGCAGATTTTATTTTCTCATCGGATATCTTTGCCAGCAACGATTCAAAAAAGCCCTGCACAATTAGCTCTTCCGACTCTTTTGCGTTCAATCCGCGGCTTTGCAAGTAATAAACCTGCGATGGGTCAATTCGTCCGGTGGTGGCTCCGTGTGACGCTTTAACGTCGTCGGCTTCAATTTGCAAAATGGGCTGCGAGTTGTTGTGCGTAGCATTACCAACCACCAAAACGTTATTTTCAAGAAACGAGCTGGTTTGTTGCGCGCGTTTGTCTATTAGTATTTTGCCAATGTAGTTTGAACTGCCGCTGTCAAACAAAACTCCCCGGACATAAGTGACGCACGAAGTGTTGGGCGCCTTGTGCGTTGCGATGGTTTCAAAGTCAAAGTGCTCTTTTTCCCGAACAGCGTACAAGCCAACGATTTCTGCAGATACGCCTTCTTGCTCAAAAACTAAATTCAAAGCGCCTTTTTTGCTACCGGAAAAATCCAAAACGTAAAGCGCGTTCTCGGCGATTAGAGTTGTTACACCATCGCTTTGCAATTTCACAAATATAACCTTCATACAATTACCCAACGCTCCCTTCCATCTCAAGTTCTATTAGCCGGTTAAGTTCAACGGCGTACTCCAAAGGCAGTTGTCTAACCACCGGCTCAATAAACCCGGACACGATTAAGCTCATTGCCTCTGCTTCCGTCAACCCGCGGCTCATAAGATAAAACAGTTTTTCCTCGCCGATTTTGCTAACCGTGGCTTCGTGTTCAATGTTGGCCGAACTGTTGTCAATTCTCATAACGGGAAACGTGTCCGAAGCGGACGCTGAATCTAAAATCAATGCGTCGCACTCAACGCGGCTCTTGGCGTTAGCAGCAAGTGGCGTGACAGCTATCATGCCTCTGTAACTCGTGCGCCCGCCGTTTGCACTTATGGACTTGGAGACTATTTGCGAACTTGTGTTTGGCGCTATGTGAATCATTTTGCCGCCGGCGTCTTGATGTTGACCTTCGCCGCCGTATGCAATGGACAAAACCTCGCCGTGCGCGCCATTCCCAACCAAAAAGCACGACGGGTATTTCATAGTAAGCCTGGAACCCAAATTCCCGTCAACCCACTCCATAACCGCGTCCTCCTCAACGCGCGCCCTTTTAGTCACAAGGTTGTAAACGTCGCCCGACCAGTTCTGAATGGTAGTGTATCTAAAGCGCGCGCCCTTTTTAACAATCACCTCAACAACGGCGGCGTGCAAAGAATCCTCCGTGTACACAGGGCTGGTGCAACCTTCTGTATAATGTGCCTCGCTGCCTTCGTCGGCGATTATAAGAGTGCGCTCAAACTGACCCATATTCATAGCATTGATTCTAAAATACGCCTGCAACGGCCGTTTGACCTTAACTCCCTTTGGAATGTAAACAAACGACCCGCCGGACCAAACGGCGCTGTTTAACGCCGCAAACTTGTTGTCGGTGGCCGGGATCACAGTGCCGAAGTACTCCCGGTAAATCCCCGGGTATTGTTTCAGGCCTTCGTCGGAGGAGAGAAAGATCACGCCCTTCTCCTCCTGATGCTTCTGGATGGAGTGATAGACCATCTCGGAGTTGTGGACAATCAATCCTTCGGCGACGAAATTATGCGGACCATCTTGGGTGATTGGTCAAGCAAAATCAGTCGGTTAATCTGGCCAATGCCTTCGAGCCGTTCAAAATCACCGCTGAACATCATGCGGTAGCCAACCATTGTGCGATTTTTATCGTGAGGATGTTTTCCCTCAAAACGATTGATATTTGATGTGCCGACTCCGCAAACAGCCGCCAGTTTGCGGACATCTTGCAACAAATCAGCATTCGCGCTGGTCAACACCACATCCTTGTTTTTGACGTGGTTGCGAACGTATCCATCCGCGTCAACATAACCGCCGATGAAGGCAAGTATCTGTTCTTGGGGAAGAGACGCAATCCAATCCGGAACGCGCTTTTCCAACGCGCCGCCAGAGAAACCATTGGTCTCCAAATAGCGCACAATAATACTTGAACCAACAGTCAAACGATGGGGGTCGCCATTCTGCGCGGCAATACCAAATAATCGGAGGGTAACTTGTTTTAATTCACTTCTTAATGGCTGATTGGTTTTTGGAATCGCAAACTCAATGCGGGCTTTGTCGCCTTCACGATGAACAAAACCATCGCCAATATACAATCCAAGCCACCACATTAAATCTACGGATGTTTGTTTTGGCAATTCGACATGGTTATGTCGCCAGTTCACTCCAACGTTAGGTTGTTCCAAACTGTAACTCTGTCCCACATCGGGTAAGGACTTGGCAACCGCGACCAAATTCCCAACTTTAATATCGCTTAAATGTTTCCAAGCACGGGCATATCGTCCGCGTTGTTTCCCGTCGGCGCGATGGTTCTCCAATACAAGAAAGGGATGGTTTTTTGTGACTTTGATCGCACGTGTGCCAACCTTCACCTTAAAGACTGGTCGCTCGCCTTTCGGCATGAAAGTTTTTACAGGCACGGGGCGAATTTCATTTGTCGCTTCATTCAAAGAGAAAACAATATCTTCCACAACCACATCACACATTGGAATAATGCCGCGTGATGTGGACACACCCGTATCGCCGCTTAGACATTCGTATTGGGCGCCAATTCCGGCCAGAAACTTCTGTTCCGCTTCCGGGATGCCGAGTTTATCGAAGGTATTTTTTACTTCCGGCGAGACGTCGTCCCAGGAGGCGGCACTGTCCCGTTTCGGTTTGATGTAATAGTAAATATTGTCAAAATCAATGCCGCCCAGGTCAGCTCCCCACAAAAATCGTAGTTCTTCGCGTAGCGCGACCCCAGGATTTCGTCGACTGTATCCGTCCTGCCTTCGAGCATTATGACCTTAGGCAGGCCAACCTCCAAAACCCTTTCGAAGTCATAATACGCAGGTTTTCCGGTGTACGTGGCAAGATGGCCGCCAAAACGCTCCACATACGGCCCGTCAATGTAAAGGAGGTTGCATTTCTCATTCTGAAGGGAAACATAACGTCCACCGTTCTTGTAGCGT
>Ga0075578_114_pt1 | contig 9959 bp, 6 predicted proteins | sample RifGroA2_FD_68194 | JGI IMG/M metagenome (GOLD analysis project Ga0075578, IMG submission 68194) | candidate division WWE3 bacterium GW2011_GWA2_46_9 | reverse complement strand
GTTGAGGCAAACAGCCTGGACCCGTACACCGGAGTTTTGTTACTGGTTCAGCTCAGCACAGAAGCTAAAAGCTATATTTTTGACGCACGATCTATTTTATTCAAAGACTTACCACTCTACAAAAAAATCATGGAGGATTCAAACATCATCAAACTTTTGCACAACGCGTCCTTTGACTATAAATACCTAAAGCTGCACACACACGTTGAGTTGAAAAACATTTTCGACACCATGCTGGCCGAGGGTGTTCTCAAAGCAGGGCTCGGCATGGGTTATAGGCTAAAAGACTTAGTAGACAGACGGATTCAAAAAGATCTGCTCAACAAAGACTTGCAAAAGTCGTTTATTGACGTAACCAAAAATACAAAGATCACCGATGAACAGCTCAAATACGCGGCTTCGGACACTTTGATTCTCTTTCCGCTGTTTAGGCAGCAAATTGAAGACTTGAAGAAAGAAAATCTGCAAAAGATCGCGAAGCTGGAATTTGCCGTGTCGCCGGTTGTTGCCGAAATGGAATTGAAGGGCGTTTTCATAGACGTTAAAAAGTGGCGAAAGATAATCGCCGACTTGGGTGAGAAAAGAGATAGGCTCGCAATAGAATTTCAGGAAGCAATTAGACATTTGTATTCATTTTCGCAAATGGATATGTTTGGCGGGATGGGAGATATGATAAACATAAACAGCCAGGTCCAGCTCATGGAATTGTTCAACAATAAACTGGGCTTAAACATACCCTCAACTAACGACGCAATCCTAAACAGAGTCAACAACCCAATAGTCAAGCTGTTGCGGGACTACAGAGGTTACGCCAAGTTGGTGTCAACATACGGTGAAAATCTGCTGCAAAAAATCAACCCGGTCACCGGAAGGCTTCACCCAAGCTTTTTACAAATTGCCACAGCAACAGGAAGGTTTGCCTGCAACGATCCGAACGTGCAAAACATTCCCAGAAATTCAAAAGAGTTTGCCTTTAGAGAATGCTTTAACCCGGCCCCCGGTTATAAAATTGTTGATGCCGACTTTTCCAACTTTGAAATGAGAATTCTTGCGGATTTTTCCGGCGATGAAAAAATGATAAACGCGCTGAAAAACGAGCTGGACATTCACTCGTATACCGCATCCCTAATGTTTGACAAACCATACTCTAACGATTTTAAGAAAAAGTTTCCGGAATTGAGGCAAATGGCAAAACCCATTGGCTTTGGTCTTATGTACGGAATGGGCGCGCCCGGGCTTGTGGGCAGAATCTACGCCGAAACAGGAAAAGAAATAACCGTTGAGGAAAGTGACCAACTTATAAACAAATTTTTCCAAAGCTATCCGAGAGTAAAAAGCTTTTTGGACAAAATGGCCAAAAATGCCCAGAAAAACGGTTGGAGTAGCACGCCGGCCGGGCGTAAGCGCTGGTATCATCTACCGGATAAAGACGACATTGATTATAGAAGAAAGCTGTCTTCAATTGGGCGTGAGGCCAAGAATCACCCGATTCAGGGTACCAACGCCGACGCAATAAAATATGCTTTGGTTTTTGCCCACGAGCGGATGGTTAAAGATAAGATAGACGGAGCAATAATTCTAACCGTCCACGATGAGATTGCCTGCGAAGTGCGGGAGGACCAGGCGCAGGACTTTGCACCCGCTTTGGCCTCCGAAATGGTTAGAGCCGGAGAGCTGTTCTTAAAGAAGGTGCCGGTAGTGTCCCAACCCTTTGTAGGAGACGTCTGGGAGCATTAGCACTTATGTTAAACGTGTGCTAATGTGTGCTATAATTTTTGTATGGTTTGTCACAGGTGCGGTCAGAGGCAAGCAGTAATATCAACCAGCAAAATTGTTGATGGTAGGCAAGTTTACATTGCTTTGTGCGAGGTTTGTTACAACGAACTGCAAAAGCAAACTTCGGCAACCTCCCAGCTAGACAAGCACGGTCGCGACTTAACTGCTTTGGCAAAGCAAGACAAACTGGATCCGGTTATTGGCAGAAAAGAAGAAATTGAACGCGTTGTGCACATTCTCTCCCGAAGAACAAAAAATAATCCGGTATTAATTGGCGAGCCGGGTGTTGGCAAAACGGCCATTGTTGAAGGGCTTGCCCAAAAAATTGTAACCGGAAATGTGCCGGAGCCGCTTAGGAACAAACGCGTGTTCTCTCTTGATCTTGCGTCTGTTTTGGCGGGCACAGGCCACCGCGGCCAGTTTGAGGGCAGATTGAAAGAAATAATCGGCGAGGTGGTTGAGGCGCAGGGACAGATAATTTTGTTCCTGGATGAGTTGCATACTGTTGTTGGCGCCGGCGCCGCTGAAGGCGCAATTGACGCGGCGAATATGTTAAAGCCGGCGCTGGCGCGCGGCGAACTCCAAATGGTTGGCGCTACCACGCTTGATGAGTACCGAAAATACATTGAAAAGGACGCGGCGCTGGAAAGGCGCTTCCAGCCGATATCCGTTAAGGAACCGTCAGAGCAGGATACCATCGCCATTATCAAAGGCCTAAGGGACAGGTACGAGGACCACCACAAAGTCAAAATCACCGACGAAGCAATTGAATCAGCGGTTCAAATGTCCGAAAGGTACATTAGCGACAGGTTTTTGCCGGATAAAGCCATTGACGTGATAGATGAAGCGTCGGCCCAAGTTAGGCTTACACAAGTAAAGGAGCCGGCAAACTTGCGACAAGTGGAGGAAAATCTTGAAGAGCTCAAAAACAAGCTGCGTAACGCTGAACACGAGCAGGAAAAGGCTGAGCTGGAACGCGAGCTTGCGAAAATTGAGCTGGTTAGGAAAGAATTGGTTGATATTTGGACCAAAACCAAATTGGAGGAAATTCCAAATGTAACCAAAAAAGACGTTGCAAAGATTGTGGCCAGGGCAACCGGCATCCCGCTTGAGGAATTGAGTATGGAGGAAAAAGAACGCTTGTTGCACATGGAGGCGCGTATACACGAAAGAATGGTCAACCAGGACAACGCCGTGCATATTGTCTCCGAAGCCATAAGGCGCGCACGTGCGGGTTTGAAAGACCCGAACAGGCCCATTGGCACCTTTTTGTTTCTTGGTCCAACCGGTGTTGGCAAAACCGAGCTGTCCAAAGCGCTGGCCGAGGCGGAAATTGTGCGACGCAAACCTTTTTCCATCATTTTGTTCGACGAAATTGAAAAAGCCCACCCGGAGGTGTTCAATGCTCTGTTGCAAATAATGGACGACGGCCGCCTCACGGACAATAAGGGCAGAACAATAAACTTCAAGAACACAATTTTGATAATGACGTCAAATGTTGGTTCGGAGCTTCTGCGAAAATCGGAGATTGGGTTTGCGCAACACATGGAAAAGGGGCAACCTCCCATCGCCGAAGATTTTGAGCGGCGAATCAAGTCGATACTAAAAGACCAGTTTAAGCCGGAATTCCTAAATAGAATCGACGAAGTTGTAATATTCAGAACGCTAACCAAAGACGACATTGAGCAGATTGCGCAGTTGCAGCTTGCATCTACGCAGAAGCGTTTAGATGAGCAAAACATTAAATTGGTTGTGAGTAAGCCTGCGCTGAAACATTTGGTTGAAATGGCTTACGACGAGGAATACGGCGCGCGCCCGCTGAAGCGGTTGATTCAGAAGGAAATTGAAAACAGGCTGTCTGCAATGATGATTGCCGGCGAGTTGGAAGCGGGCGATGTTGTTGCGGTATCATCGCGGGATGGCCGCTTGTTGGTTGATGTGAAAGAAAAAGCTGTGGTTAGTGCAAAAAAAGCGTAACTTGCCAAAAAGCTTGTTTTTTGTTAACCTCATCACGCTAAACCAAGGAAGATATGAGCGAACAAACACAATTCAAATTCAGACCCGGCGACACCGTTAGGGTGCACTACAGAATAATTGAGGGCGACAAAGTAAGAACACAGCCGTATGAGGGAATTGTAATCTCTAGGCGCGGGGCTGCTACGTCTAAGACTTTTATTGTCAGAAAATACGGCGCCGATGGAATCGGCGTTGAAAGAATATTTCAGTTGTCATCGCCAAACATTGAGAAACTGGACATTGTGCGCCGCGGCGATGTAAGACGCGCTAAACTCTTTTATCTGCGCGGTCGAACGGGCAAGCTGGCTACCAGAGTCAAAGAAGCGGTTGCGAAGAAACAAGCCTGACGTTGACCACAGTCTGCGGGGGTGTAGCTCAGTGGTATGGCTTTTTCGCTTCGCTCAAAAGCCATGCGTTTGAGTTATAGCCCGCTGTAGCGGACTATAACATCAAACTAACGAGCACCTGCTTATACCGTTTATGTAGTTAGTACAATATGTAAATTTGAGGGTGTAGCTCAGTGGTAGAGCACCTGGCTTTTAACCAGGGTGTCGAGGGTTCGATCCCCTCCGCCCTCACCAATAAATTTTCCTTCTCCTCAGAAAGTGGTAACCTATAATCTATTGCGCTTTCCTTAACCCTTCAATTTTTATGCTACTCTTATTCATGTGAAAAACACCGCAGCAAAGTCCGCCATAACACCGTTGTTGGCAGTCGCCATGCCTACAATGCTGCTGCTTTTGCTAAATCGCGGCAATTTTGCCATCAACGACGATTGGATCTTTGCCAGGCAAGTTGAGGCTTTTTTGGCTGGAAACATCACGCTAAGTGTTTTAATAGACCCGAGCTTTATTATCCAGGGTATTCTTGGAAGCGCTTGGGCAAAGCTGTTTGGCGCGTCATTTGTTTCGCTGCGCTTTTTGACAGTAGCAATGTATGCTGTCTCCCTGCTTGGCGTTTATAAAATTTTGCAGATGCTAAAGACGCCGGTTATCGTAACAGCCATTGCCCTTGCGACGCTTGCGGTCAACCCTCTTATTTTCACGTCGGCGCTAACTTTTATGACCGAAATATATTTTCTGTGCTTTTTTGTTTGGAGCATTTATTTTTTCCTACAACGCAAATGGTTGTTTGTGGGAGCTACAATAGGACTTTCCCTTTTGGTCAGGCAGACAGGCGTGGTTGCATATATTGCCGTTTTGCTCTTTTTGGTGATGGAAGCACTGCGCATAAAAAACTGGAAAAACTCTTTAGTCAGCGCGGTTTTTGTCACGGTGCCGGTTGTGGCAGCATTCTTTGTGTATGCCGTTTGGCCAAGGTACACGCAGGACGGTACGCTTGACGGTGTTTCTAACCTGCTTGCAAACGTTGGCGGTCTTGGTGGGTTATCGGAGAGGCTGCGGCTGCTTGTTTACTCGCTGCCGTATTTTGGCTTTTTTGCATCGCCGTTGCTTTTTGCAAAGAAAAGGCAACTGCCAAAAATTTGGGTTGCACTGCTGTTAATGTTAAGCGCCGGGTTGTCGATCTACCTCTACAAAGTCGACGTTTTTGCGCCCGGGAGTGTGTTTTACATTGAAGGGATTCACGCAAAGTCTAATTTTAGGCACGCTTTGACCATTTTTGACAACACATTGTTTAAACTGCCCTTTGCACTTTTCGTTTCCGCAACCGTTGTTTTGTTAGTTTACGATTTTGTCAATAACATCAAAAAATTCCTAACCAACACGCCTTTGCAGTTTTTAGGTCTTCTTTTACTCGGTTCCTTTTTCATCAACCTTTTTGGCACCGACTTCTACGACAGATACTTAATTGTGTCAATTGTTTGTGTAGTCTTAATCCTTACAGTTTTGTATCTAGAAGAGAATTTGCGATTGAAATGGGCACTTACGTCACTTGTTTTGCTTGCCGCAATGACGCTTTTCCACCAAATTGACTTTATGTCTTCAACAAAAGCTGTTTGGGAGCAGGCGGGTAAAATAAGCCAGCAAACCGGTTTGGTGACTGGAATTATGTCAGACGACGTTTATGCCAAATATTTTAACGCCAAAAAACAAAACGACTACACCGGACTTATAAGCACAATGCCGGCTGGGGGTAACTACAAATGCTACGTACAGCAATACTCGCAGGACACACAATCTCCGGTGCTGGCATCCCTTACAATGATTAACGACGCTCTAGAACGGAAATTCGAAAATCCGCGTATCTACGAAAGCAAAAAGAGAGACGGCATTCCACGCGTCACAAAGCACTTAGGTGAGCTTTTATATAATCAGGAATACTTTTCACCGGCATACAATTTGGTTGGCAGAAAGGCTTTTGTGGGGAGTTGGTGCACAACTGGCGAAAATTGACGTAATACTGTACAATAAGTGCAACTCTTTCGATGTCAGAGACTCTTTTGTAGTATTTCCCATCACTGAGTACATATTAATGAAATTTTTCGAAGGGCGGTGAATATATAAAATGAAACTATACGTAGGAAACTTACCCTATTCTTTTGACGATGCAAAATTGAGCGATTTGTTCAGTCAATACGGCGATGTTACATCGGCAGCTGTCATTAAAGACAGAGACACAGGAAGAAGCAAAGGCTTTGGATTTGTAGAACTTGGAAGCGACTCAGCAGGACAAGAAGCAATAAACGGTTTAAATGGTAAAGACTATGAAGGAAGAGCTTTGGTTGTGTCAGTTGCAAGGCCAATGGAACCCAGAGAAAAAAGAGGCGGATATTCTCGCTGATTTGAGCTCTGAATAGCTTAAGAAGTGCCGATTGTGTTTTCACGTCGGCATTTCTTTTTTGGTGACCCCAGGGGTAGTCGAAACCCCGTTTTCAGGATGAAAACCTGATGTCCTGGCCGCTAGACGATGGGGCCGCGTTGTAGCATACACGCTGTATTGTACCAAAATCTGGTAAAATGTGGTTGCCCAAAGTAATGAACGCTTTATCGCAGATAATATCCTATATAGTATCCTTTTTTTTATTGGCATTGCCAACTATAACCTTCACCGAAGGCGTTGTTGGCCAGCCGCGATCGTTTTTTTCTCATCAGACGCTTACCCAGTCCGACAAAACAATTTCTCACTTAATATACAGAGGTCTTTTTAAACACGATATTTTTGGCACGCTAGTACCCGATTTGGCGGACAATTGGTCAATTTCCGATGACGGGCTTGTTTATACAATAAAACTGAAAGAAGGCCAAAAGTGGTCTAATGGAGACACAATAAACTCTGACGACCTAATTTATACAGCATTTAAGACTTTACCGCTTCAAGATGTTGCTACTGACAAGGTAGATGAAAGAACGGTTAGGTATACGCTGCCGAACAAATTCTCGCCATTTTTGAGTTTGCTTACGGACGGGGTAACAAAAGCAAATGCAGAAGAAAAGGAAGATAAGATTATTCCCGTCACAAGCGGCAAATTTAGAGTTTTAACGGTAAAAAGGTCCGGGCCCATTGTTAAAGAGGTGATACTAAAGAATAACGACAAAAAAGATAACATTCAGACGCTGGTTTTTAGATACTACGGCAGTAATGACGAGCTGGGGATGGCAGCCAGGTTAGGGGAAATTGACGGATTTTTAACACAGAATAACTTAGAGCTTGAAAGGTTTACAAATTACAGATTTCCGGCTCAAAGCGTTTATTACGCATTGCTGTTTAATCTTCGAAAAGACGCTGTCGGCGACTTGGATTTTAGAAAAGCGCTTGCGAAAGTTTTGCCGTTGGATACTATGATTGGGACGTACGGAATTGCGGCGCAAGGCCCAATAAGCAGAAGCCCGTTTACCGATGCGCAGTTGAAGTTTGACTACTACGATAAAGATTATGTATTTGATTATTCAACCAAGACAGTAACTCTAACCGTACCGGACATAAAATCGCATCTGGAGTTGGCAAGCCGGATAGCCGATGTTTGGAAAGATGCTCTGGGTGTTACCGTAAATGTTATAAAAGTTGATCCGAGCAAAATAGACAAAAATGTTATTGAACCGCGCGATTTTGAAATTTTGTTTTATGGGCAGGAAGTTGGGCACGATCCGGATAGATACGTAAATTGGCATTCAACACAAATTGATGCACCAGGTTTGAACATTACGGGATTTAAGCAAGTCCGTGCCGATAGAGCTTTGGAGGAAGGGAGAAACGAAATAGATGTAAACAGGCGATTTACGCACTATGCAGAATTTCAAAAGTCAATAATTGAAAATATGCCTGTCATATTTTTGTATCACCCTTTTAACAATTATTACGTCTCAAAAAACATAGGGGGACTGGGTGAGAAATACACTTTTGGTTTAAACGACAGATTTTTGGATTTTTCAAACTGGAAGCGGCTTGAAACCAATTGATTTGATATAATGCCCACAGGTATGGTGGCTGTAGTTCAGAGGCAGAACGCCGCCCTGTGGAGGCGGATATCGTGGGTTCGAGTCCCATCAGCCACCCCAAATCTATTTAGAAGTACTCTTGCGGTCCAAACTATTGATGCTGCTTTTTCTATCCAGTTTTTTGTTTATCGTAGTCATAAACCGAATTCCTCATAAAAAATTTTGGCGGGGAGTACGCCTGCTGTGACAAGGATGTCTCTATAGTACTTGTAAAACGATGGACTTCCGCAAATGAAAAAGTTTGAGTCTCTTATAATTTCTACCGGAATAAGTTTTTTAACTATAGTTACATCAAGTTTCCCGTGGATTATGTTGACGCCCTTAATACCGTCTTCGGACAGTACATCCCAATATTTATCACCAAGCTCTTTTCTAAGAAAATCTCTATATACTGCCTTTTCAATTGTTTTGTTCACAAAGAACAGATAAGTATCTTTGTTGCTGTATTTCTTTATAAGTTCAATGAAAGGAGTTATACCAACGCCACCCGCTATCATGACTTTGGGTAGTTCGTTGTGCCCTTCGCGCGTAAAAACGCCGTATGGGCCATCAACGTATATTTTGTGTCCAACGGCAATCTTTGAAATTTCTTTTGTAAATGTGCCAAGCGCTTTTACGCCAAAAGTTAGCGTATTTTCGTCAAAATCCATCCCCATTACTGTAAATGGGTGCGACTCGCCAAATCTTTTTATTTGCAGGTAGCAGTATTGGCCAACTTTGGGGAAGATCATTTTGGACACGGTTTTGAATGTAAAAACAAAGATGTCATTTCCCACAAGCTGTTTTTCCGTGAGGACAAATTCCTTTTTGCCAAAGCCAAGAAATTTTGCAAGCCTGTAAACTAAAAATATTTCGGAAATCACTATCAACGAACCCCCACAATCCTTTTAGAACAGGGCTGGTATTTAGAACTGTGCCAATACTACCCGCATGTATCATCGCCAATAAGAGCATGGGATAGGCAAGATAGTGTATATAAAGCCACGGGCGATATTTTAGCTTTGACCTTAAAACCGCACTTGTGACCCAAACAATCGCAAAGAGTAGAAAAGCTATTTTTCCCAGCAACACCCCTACTTCAAACGGATCGGCCAAGTTTGCATTTGGCGACAGTATGACCGGCAAAGAATAGACATAAGTTTTTGTTGCTACGTGCGCCAAGACAAATACAACCCCGTACTTGCCTAGCTCCTGGTGCAATTTGTTGGCGGCAACAGTGTTGGGGGTAAATCTTGAGATAATAAACCTAGACCCCAGAATCAACTGGAGCATTAGCAGCATTATGCCAACAAGCCCTAGTACACTCCCGGTCGAGTTGATTAAAGAAGACATTTCTCAGATATTCTAAGCTATAATACTAAAATGAGAAAATTGGCTATTCCGACCCTGTTTATTTTTGTGATTTTATTGGCGCTTTCTGGGTACCTTGCGGCTAAATACCTTGGATTTGTGTCAAAGACTAAGCCGCAATCCCAATCGGTTTCCAGCAGCAAATCGTACGAGGTAAAGGAAGTAGCAAACGGATTATACGTGCCGTGGAGCATTGCATTCACTTCTGAGACCAGGTTTTTGGTGACCGAACGAGACGGTAAGATACGAGAGTTCAAAGACGGGCAGCTCACGCAAGGTCCATTGTTGGTCATTAGCGACGTTTCCCACAGCGGCGAGGAAGGGTTGATGGGACTTGTTGTTGATCCTAACTACAACAAGAACCATTTTGTTTATGCTTCCTACGCCTACAACGATGGTACCTCCCTTTTTGTGAAGATA
>Ga0075578_109_pt1 | contig 10843 bp, 11 predicted proteins | sample RifGroA2_FD_68194 | JGI IMG/M metagenome (GOLD analysis project Ga0075578, IMG submission 68194) | candidate division WWE3 bacterium GW2011_GWA2_46_9 | reverse complement strand
TGCGTTTTGTAATGGTCTTCTTCGCCCCACGGAAAGTAGCCGGTCCCAACCAAATATTCCCTATTTACCATCCACGGAACCGTATAAAACTCGAAACCTTGTTTTTTGATGTAATCGGCGGCAAAGCGAAGTAGTGCTTGTTCAAGCTCTACGCCGTCGTTTACCAAAAAGTAGCTTCTAAAGCCTCCGACCTTTACGCCCCGTCCTACATCAATAATTCCAAGTCTTGTTCCAAGCTCTAAGTGATCCTTTGGGGCAAAGTCAAACTTTGGAACGACGCCTTCCGTTCTTATTACAACGTTTCCGGTTTCGTCGCTGCCGCACGGCACATCGCTTGCGGGAATGTTCGGAATCCAAAGCAGCAATGCCTCTATCTGCGATTTTAACTCCGTCAGGGTTGCTTCCATTTTCTGCAACGCCGCCTTCACCACGGTTGCCTCCTCAATAAGTTTGCCTCTTTCCTCTTTTGCAACTTTTGATATGTTATCCGAAAGTTGATTCTTGAGCGCCCGATGGGTTTCTACTTTTGCCAGAAGATTTCTATATTTGGTGTCAAGATTTAGCAAAGCATCAATGTCAACGGTGCCGACAAGCTGCTTGTTGGTTATAGCGGCTTTTACCTCTTTGGGATTTTCTCTAATGAATTTAATGTCTAACATGGCACCCAAAGCATAAGATCAGGATTTCTGCCTGTCAACGGTGAACATTTTCCCAAAAACACCAACCAAAAAAGTTATGTGGTCGTCAAAGTCAACGCTAAACTTTTCCACACCGTACATAATTTCTTCCCTGTCTATCTTTTTCGCAAATGCCTTATCTTTAAACTTTTTCTTCACCGACGCCGACGACATGTTGGCAAACCCCTCCGGGCGCATTAGGCTGTACGCATACAAAAATCCCGCCAACTCATCAATTGACAATATGGCCGCCGCGAGCTTGCTCGAGGGTGTAATGCCCAGAATACTCTTGGCGTGTGCCTCAACCGCGTGGATCAACTCCTGCGGGTATCCCCACTGCGCAAACCACTCAAGCTCAAGCCGAGGGTGTTCGTTGGGGTGTTCAAAATAGTCCAGATCGTGCAACAAGCCGGTGAGATACCACAAGTCTGCGTCTTCACCTAGTTTTGCCGCATAAGCTTCAAGCGCGGTTGCCACCATTTTCGCGTGTAAAAGTTGATATGTGTCCTTAACGTGCTCTTCTAACAGCAATTGGGCTTGCGCGCGCGAAGGCAAATTAGAGGCCATATATTTCCTTGGTGTTTACGTCAAGTTCAAACTTTAGCTGCGGGAATAACACGCCTTCGCGCGCCGAAACGTCTTCAAGATACCAAAAGACGCGCTCGGAATGCCCATAACCAAAAGTGGGCGGCATGCCGTACTCAAGCATCTCAACATAGTCAATGTCCAACATCTGCGCCACGTCATCGCCGGCTGCACGCATTGCCTGCTGCTCTCTAAACCGTGCCAATTGATCGAGCGGATCGTTTATCTCGGACCACCCGTTCCCAAGCTCGGTGCCGCCAATGATTGGTTGAAAGCGCTCGGTTATGTGCGGCGCGTCAACTTTATATTTTGAAAGCGGCGATAAGAATTTTGGGTGATTAATTAAAAACGCCGGCCCGCCTATTTCTTTTCTAGTGTACTTCCACAGCGCGTCAACACCTCGGTTTGTGTTTAGGACTTCCTTTGGGTTTCCGCCGGCTGTGGCTACCGCGGCCCTCAACTCGTCAATATTTGTTTTGTGCACGTCCACACCGTATTTGGATTTTATAATCTCCGAGAAGTCAATTACTTCCCAGTCCTTGGAAAAGTCAACGTCAAAGCCCCTTATGCTAAAGTTTGTCTTGCCCTCGTACACGTTTTCTATGATGTAACCGAATAAATCTTTGATAAATTTCATGCCTTCCTGCCAATCGGCATAGGCCCAGTAAAATTCCATGGCCATGTGTTCGGGAAGGTGTTCGTCGGACAAACCTTCGTTTCTAAAGCGTGGGCCAATCTCGTAAACTTTTTCATAACCCCCGCCTATCAATCTTTTTAGATACAGCTCTTGTGATATGCGCAGATAAAAATCCTGGTCAATTGCGTTCATGTGGGTTACAAAAGGCGTAGCGTCGGCGCCGCCGGGGATGTGTTCCAATACCGGTATGTTCATTTCCAAAAATCCGTGTTTTTTGAAAAAGTCTCTGTGGACCTCCCAAAATTTTGCGCGACGCAAAAATCGTTGGTACACGTCTTCGTTGATGTTTGTATCCAAGTATCGCCTGCGCAACCTGGTTTCTTTGTCTTTGAGCCCGTCCCATTTGCTGGGCATAGGGCGCAACGATTTGGCTAAAAGCCGCAAAGAAGCAAGGTCTATGGAAACTTCTCCTGTTTTGGTTTTTGTAACAGCGCCTTTGCCTTCAACAAAATCGCCAATATCCAAAAGGTCTATGTCGGCAAAAGCCAATTCGCTATATTTATACACGGGAGCTACAAGGACAGCGTCTTTAATATAGAGTTGAATTTTTCCGGTTGCATCCTTTACATCAATAAACGCTAAAGCGCCGTGTTTTCTAATTGCGACAATTCTTCCTGCAACAACAACCTTCTTGTTGGCCACAGCGTCAAAGTCAGATAGGACTTCTTTCGCCGTTACCGTTCTTCCGGATTTTGCCGGATACGGATCAACACCAAGACTTCTCAACTTGGCGAGCTTGTTTATTCTTACATCGCGTAATTCTTTGAGAGACGCCATTGACGTATATTGTATTACTCAACCTTTAGTATTGTATAGATTAGTTTTCCAACGGGAGCATCAACGTCTATTTTATCGCCCACTTTTTTCCCCAATAGAGCTTTGCCAAGCGGGGATTCGTGCGAAATTTTCTTTTCAACAGGATTTGCCTCCGGTGCACCAACAATAAAAAATTCTTCTTCATCGCCGTCAATGTGCACAACAACTCTGGCGCCTACATACACTGAGCCGTCGGTCACCGCCGCAGTAACTTTTGCTCTTTTAAGTATATCCTGCAATTCGGAGATTTTACCTTCAACAAACGCCTGTTCCTCCCTTGCAGACGCGTACTCGGCGTTCTCGGAAGTATCGCCAAGGTCGCGCGCGCTTTTTATGCGTTTGGCAACAGCGGGTCGCTTTATTTCCATAAGCCCTTTTAAATCACCTTTTAACTTTTCTAAACCCTCATTTGTGAGGTAAACAACGTTTTCCATCATATATTTCTCCCTTGGTAACTAAAAAACTCCCCAAACACACGTAACATGGGGAGCGTTATCAGCTTTGGAATGCTAACACACACCACAGGCGTTGTCAAACCTATACGTATGATATACGTTGGTATGACAAGAAAAACGCGGTAGGGAATTCTATGCGGATGTTTGCTAGAATTAACGCAATGGAATCTTTACCGGCTCAAAACCCAGCGCAAGACCAACAACCGCCAGTTAAATCGCCTTTGCCCAAACAAACAACAAAGAAATACATGAGCAATAGGCAGAAGTTGGGCATTATGGGCGGGGTTGTCTTGGTCATAACAATATGTGTGTTTGCAATTTTATTCTTCATATCGTCACAAAAGCAGGAACTGCCGGCGCCGCCAACCTATACACTTTTGCAAAGCGACATAATGAGCGAGTGGATTAGATACGAAAATAGTCGATTTAATTTTGCCGTAACCAGACCAAAAGAAATAACCTTATACGAACCAACAAATCAAAATACCAACCCGGAGGTCTACAAATTTGTATACACCGGCACAACCCAAAAGGAGCAAAATCCCGATAAAGACGAAAATCTTACAGACGGGTTTATACTAAACGTTCTTGTACACAAAAATCTCCAAAATACCGACATATTGGATTTGGCAACAAAGAAGAGACAAAACTACGTAATCAACTGCCCAAGAACAGCGCTCGTATCGCAACAGAAAGACGAGCAGATTGCAAAACACACATCCAAGTCGTTTGAAGTCACCGACTGCATTGTGAATTACAAGGAAACGTTTGTGAGGGACCGCGGCATTGTTTTTGAGTTGGTGCAAATATACAAAGGAGACCTCGGATTTAAACAAGCGTACAAAAGCAAGATTCAGGAAGTACAAAACACGTTTGAGTTTATCAACATTCCGGCAAGCCAAGTTGAGTGGAAAATCGTAACCGACGATTCGCACGCCATTTCTTTTGAACACCCAAGCCTTGACGCAAGCTGTTGTAAAATTCAGTCGCCTGCAAAGTCGCAAACAATAGATTCGATTGGAATATACACCGACAAAAACACGGTGAAGGAGGGCACAAACGCACAATTTGACGGGTTTGGAGTGTTCGTTGAGAAAAAACCGGCAAAAATGTTTGACGCATACGTTGAAGACCAAAAGAACGCCTTGCTGGAGGATTACCGGCTGGTAGTTGGCAGAAATCCAACGGCGCTCAAAGAGGAAAAAATTGTAGTTGATGGCGTGGAAGGCACATTACTCAAAGGGTTTGCGTGGTGGGCCGACGAACTAGTATACGTTCCGCACAAGAGCAAAAGCACAATAGTGATTATTGTGAAAACTCAACAGTCCGGGGGCAGTTTTGACGAAACGTTTGGCAAGGTTCTTGAGACCTTTAAGTTTACAAAAGGCTAGCTTTCTCTCATCGCAAACGCGGCAAAGATTAGCGGCGGCAGCCAGGCAATGTACTGATTAAAAACAACCGGGTTAAAAACTGCAAATATGAGTATGCCCGTCAATACAAAATAAATTTTTGGCATTCTTTTGGTTACAAGGAGTAGGAAGTTAACCAGTGTGGCAACGGCCAACGGAATTCTCGGCAAAAACAGTTCAGCCGGCTCTCCGTTGAGACCGCTGTCGGAGTAGTTGACCAAAAGGCGCCCGTATCCAAACCTAACAATACTGCCGCTGGAATCGCGCGTAAAGCTAAAAAGCATTGACCTTAAGAAACTCGGCGCGTCTGCGAGCAAAAAAGGCACAGCCGGCAAAATAATGGGCACGCCAAGCGCAATTAAATCGCCAATAAATTCCCTTAGAGTTCTTTCCTTGTAGATGAGGGGAATTAGATACAGGGGCAATGCAAAAACTCCAATGTGCTTTATACCCAACGAAAGCCCGTACAAAAAATAAGACAGTCGGGATTTTTTCCCAAGGAAATACAGCGACGCAAGAAGCAAAGCAATTGACACAAGGTCCTGCTTTAACAACAAAAAGGTCTCCAGCGTCCAGGAATTAAAGAGGTAAATTGCGGCAACGGCAAATCCAAGGAGTTTTTTATTTTCGCGCCGATACATTAAGTAGAGCAATAGCCCTCCCAAAGACTGAAAGGCAAACAAAACCCAGCGCATGTTTGAAATAAAGTTATCAAATTCGTTGTGAGAAAATACGCGCACAAAAACCAAGAAGTAGTAGTACAAGGGCAAGAGCGTGGCGTATTTGTCATTTTCAATCATGTTGCTTTGGAGTATTCGTTGGTACGGATTTGCTTTGTGGTAAAGCTCCTTTGCGGCTTGGTACTCGTAATAAATGTCTTCGGAGTCAAAATAGAATGAGCTTGGCCTAAAGTTACCTTTGTCTACTATATACAAAAGGCACAGCACTAATACGATGGTGGCCGCTTCAATGATCAATAGTTTTTTCTGTTTGAAAATGGAGAACACGCTCTTCAGAGTATACATTAATAAAGGTATAATCGCTGTGTGGACTTTAGGGAAATCCAAGCCAAATCAATATTGTCTCCGTGCGGGATTCCGGGAATTGACTATGTAATCAATCCATATACAGGTTGTCGCTACGGCTGTACTTATTGCTACGCAAGCTTCATGGGGAGATTTATTAAAGATAAAACTGTTCAGGATTGGGGCGAGTACGTTTTTGCCAAAGTCAACGCGCCAGAATTGTTAAAAAAAGAACTGCGAAAACTCAGAAACAAGGGTAAAGGACTTGAAATATTTTTTAGTTCCGTCACAGACCCATACCAAGGAGTTGAAGCAAAGTACAAACTAACACGCCAATGTCTTGAGATACTGGCGGATTGGGAGTACGAAGGTTACATATCTATTCTGACAAAATCAAACCTGGTTTTGAGAGACATGGATGTTTTGAAGAGGCTAAAAAACATAGTTGTTGGGCTTACAGTTACTTCCACCGACGATGCCATATCAAGACACTTTGAAAAATACGCACCAAAAGCTTCGGACAGACTGGAGGCGCTGAAAACACTAAACGAAAATAGCATTAGAACTTATGCGTTTATAGGCCCGTTGCTTCCACATTTTGTCGCCTTTGAAAACGAATTGGAGAATTTGTTCAAAAAGCTGTCTGAAATAGGGACAAAGGACATATTTGTAGAACATCTGAATCTGTCAACATACATAAGGACTAGGCTGATTAAAGAGATGAAAGAGACCGAACCGGAAATAATTGCAAAGTTTTATGAATCACAGTCCATAGAGTATCGAGAAGCTCTCAACGAGCTGGTTATGAAGCTCGTTGGGAAATACAACATGAATTTGTTGACTAGCGGAGTGATTTTCCACAAGGAGTACCAACAGAGAGAATCAAAGAAACGCGCGCCGTGGAAGCATAAGTGATTGGAAAAGGCAAGATAGTCAAACTCTAGTACCTAACCTTCTGTTGCACTTTATCGAACATATTTTAGGTATGCTTCTTGCACAAACTGGGGATGGTCTTCTCTAAACCTCGTTGCTTCACTTTCGAGCAATGACTCCATATAATTGTGGTGTGGTTGGCGGAAAGTTCCTCCGGCTCTATAAATTAAATGACCTAATTCGTGTAACCAGGTAATTTCCCTTTGATCTTGGGTCGAAGAACCAATACCAATCCTAAAATGTCCCGGTGCGACAGATTCTCCCCAACCTTCAGAATTGGTAGAATCCATCTCATAATCAATTCTATTTGCTTCCAAAAATTGTGTTATTCCTTCCGGAGTGAGGGGGTCTGTACTTATTTTTGCCGCCAGATCCTTATAATCGTAAATTTCGTAATAAGAAACGGGATTAAAGCCTTCTCTGTACTCGGCCATACGTAATCATTGTACTATTGAGAGTAACTAAACGCGATTCTTTGGTGACCCCAGCGGGATTCGAACCCGCGGTCTTCGCCCTGAGAAGGCGACGTCCTAAGCCGCTAGACGATGGGGCCAAGCGTGGATGAGGCGCTACTACCCCATCCAAAAACATTTGGATTATAACAAAGAATCGGCTATAATCGCAGACAATGCACACGCTCAAAACTCCCCTGGCAATAGTGACTATACTGGTTGGTGCGTCAGTCTCCGCTTACATCACATTCGCAAATTACAAACCAAACGTCAAAATTGCCAACACAATGGTAAAAGGGCTGGAAACGGTTAGGGCCGCGGACTTGCCGCTACCCCAAGACGCGCAGTTGCTAAGCTCGGACAACCAGATTTTTGGGAGAACATTGAGCATAAAGACAACGCTGACGGGCGATGATTCCCAAAAATTCTACAGAAACATTTTGCTGTCAAAAGGGTGGAAAATAGAATCCGAAGGCAATATCGGCATTTTTGCCAATACCAAATACAAAAAGGGCGATGATACAATTGCAATAACAACATCGCCGCAAGCCAACTCGGAATATACCATTGTGACAATTACCCTAAGAGGAAATTAAGTCTTGGTACCCACTTTAAAGATTGCGCGCCACGGTTGATACGTGCTGGAGAAATTATCCTCGTATAAAATTTTCCCGTCTTTTTCAACCGTGCGGGTAAATGTTGCCGTTGCACCCCACGCCGAAAAATCAACCTGTCTGACAACGCCTTTGGCCAAGGTAGGATCGTCTTCGTACAGAGGTAACGGGGGAGGACTTTGGTTTGTCACCACCGGCTGGGAAACCGTAACTTTTCTGCCGTCCGGCGTTCCATACATTTTAAAGCTCAAACTTTGGTCGGCAACGTCAACGGACGCTTGCACCAACACATAGTTTGGCGTGTCGTTTTTAAACTGCAGATCCAAAGACGGTTGAAAAATGGATGCGTCGAGGCCAACCGGCTGGTCTAACTCGTAGTACGCAACCCTGTAGGCATGCGGATACCTTGCTATAACCGGCAATCCGCTGTTTAGAATTGCCCTAAACAGTGTGGTTGATGTTTGACAAACGCCGCCGCCTTCCCCCAAAACCGTGCGTCCGTTTGAAATTATGTACGCCGAGTCATAACCGGTGTTGCCGCTAATTTCTCCCACGGAATCGTTAAACGAATACGTGTCGCCCGGGGGGACCAAAATGCCGCTGGTGCGTTCCGCAGCCAGTGAGAGGTTGTGCACTCTGGCGGGGATTGAGCCGGTAAATTTGGATTTGCCCTCTCCAAGAAGAGCAAAAATGCCGTAATCCGTTGCATCGTTCAACGCGCCGTACGGCTCCATGGTTAGCTCCACGGAAGGCTGCGTGTCAAAAAAAGCTTTTTTGAAATCGAGGATAAATTTTTTTCCATTCAATCGTTTGCCTTCCTGAATAATTTCAAAGCCAACAACCCTGTCGCCGCTGGTTTGAGTAACTTTGCCTTTGGGCATTGTATTCACTTCCTTGCTCAAAGTATCGATATACGAGTCAAAGGCGCGGGCATTAAATCCATATTTTTTTGCCCCGTCCTGCGCGCCAAACGTCAGAAAGCTCAATTTTTGCTGGGGAGTCAGGCGCCATTCCTTTTCACCGTCTACCAACTTTGTGGGGGAAAAGACCAACTTTTCAACTTCGGTAACAATATCCGTCAAATCGGCTGATTTTACTTTTGCTTTCCAGTCTTTAACCGGAAGCGCAATTGGGTTAAAGTCCAAAAAATCAAAGGCGTAAACAACTTTGTCGTACAAAGCGTCGTCGTCAACTTTCACACCGTCTGCAGCTTCAACAACGGTGAGCGAATTTCCGGAAATTACCATCGCCGCATTGTTTCCCTCCTTGTTTGTCTCGCCGCGGATTTTGGAGAAAACGGTGTCCAGTGATGCGTCGTTGTACTTGTATATGGTTCTTACGTCAAGAACGCCAATTAAGCCCGCTGCCTTGTCTTTGAGGTCAAGGAGGAAATTGCCGGTTCGACCAACTTCAAAGGCACGGGCGATGTTAGCGGCCACATCGTACTCAAGCCCAACGCCGGCCGGCGAGATAACATAATGGACCGAATTATGCTTGACGATTAAATCTTGCGGTTTTGAGCTAATGTTGCTTACGGCGACGACGGTTCGGTCGTATGTCATTCCGCCAACGGCTATGTTTCCTATGACAACGCCCGGAATTACCTTTTGCGCGTAATACAAGTGGTAGGCCGAAAAGATGAGCGTGAAAACCGCAACCAGAACGAGCACAGGCCGTGAGAGCGCGATGGAAATAAAAACAGACGGTTTCAAATTTTTAGCTAGCTTCTTGAGGCGTGTCATTTGCTTTGTGAAGCGTTCCTATTAGAAACTTCTTGGGGGTTTTGGACATGTCCAAAACTTCGTCGGCGGCTTCAACAAGGTAGCGGGAAGTTGTTTTGCCAAAAGCCACAACTTCGGTGCGCACACCCTGGCTCTTGGCGTAACCCAAAAGGTCGGAGTAGTCGCCGTCGCCGGAAACCAAAACCAAAACGTCAATTTTTGGAAGCATCCTAATGGCGTCCATGCACAGGCCAACATCCCAGTCGCCCTTCTTTGCGCCGCCGTAAAACACCTGTAAATCTTTTTCGCGGACCTCAAATCCGCGCTGGTATAAAGCCTCAAAAAATTCGCGCTCGGCACCAACATCGGCCCTAATAACGTAGGCAAAAGCCCGCACAAGTTTTCTTCCGGCAACCGCCTCGCGCAAAACAGTTCCAAAGTCAACCTTGGCGTTGTAAAGATTTTTTGCGGAATAGTACATATTTTGAACGTCAACAAAAATTCCCACGCGTTGTTCTTTGTGTTGTGTAAAACTCATGGGAATATTTTAACTCAAAATGGGACTTAATGACACCGTGTATAATTAGCACAGGCAGGAGGTGATTTTTGTGGACGACAAAGATACCAAAGACAACATAGTAGTTGGGTCCGGCAAAGTTGAGGTTTGCCAAGCCTGCATGGATGGAGAATGCGGTAGCTGCGAAGGGGATAGCTGCGTGTGCGCCCACGGAGTTGTTGGCAAGGAACACGCCCACGACGGAGAGGTTGGCGGGGATTTGGAGGATGGCGATTTGGAAGAAGAGCCTGACGAGGACGATGACGGCGATGCGTGAACGCTAACTTTAAGTTGAACAATTTGGTGAGGCCCCCGCTGCGCGGGGGCCTCTTTTTACCTGCAAAGTGCTAAAATGCATTCTGACAATGGGGGATCGTCTAGTGGTAGGACGCTGCGCTCTGGCCGCAAAAACCGGGGTTCGAATCCCTGTCCCCCAGCCAAAGTATATTTAAAAAACACAGACCCAGATGCCTAAAACAACTTCAAAAACAAATGAAGATCCAGAAGAAATAAAAGGAACCTATGTTAATGAGTTTAATTATCAGTTAGATAAGTTACGGAGAACGAAATAGATAGTCTAATACAAAACGGAGAAATTGTAACTTTTCCTGTTTCAAGTGCTTGGATTTTGTATAAACTGAATCCAGTCAGACATTTATGATTTTTGAACGCGTTCATTTAAACAATAAAGATATTAGCGACAAAACAAAAAAGCACCATATAGCAAGATATGAATTTGCTATTTATGTTAAACATGTACATGGAAAATGTCTGGATTTGGCTTGTGGCTCGGGATATGGTTCTGAGATGTTAAGAAAAGCTGGATACAATGTTACTGGAATTGATATCGATAGCACAACAATAAAAAATGCGAAATTAGAATACCAGAAGGTTGATTTCATT
>Ga0075578_120_pt1 | contig 11309 bp, 12 predicted proteins | sample RifGroA2_FD_68194 | JGI IMG/M metagenome (GOLD analysis project Ga0075578, IMG submission 68194) | candidate division WWE3 bacterium GW2011_GWA2_46_9 | reverse complement strand
CCTTTCAGGCCGGTCTTGGCCAAATACGCCGGGTTAGCGTCAAACAAATAAGCCAGTGATTTGAACTGCGCAATCAACGGTTGTAGCTTTGGCTGCGCTGAATCCGCCACTAGCTTGAGCGGGTGTTTTGCGGCGGCGAGCGCCTTTAGCCACTTGTCCAAAACCAAATCGGTTTCCCATGCCCTGTCTAACTGGTCGCGCGACAAGTTCAAAAAGGCAATAATCTTTGGCGACATGTGTAATAAGAACTCCGGAAGCGAAAGCTCGTCAACTTCAAAAACGCCAACATCGGAAGTAAAATCGCCAAACAAAGGCGTGTCCTTTAAAATGGCCGAAACGGCGCCATTTAACAAATTTGCTCCGGTTTTGTTGCGCGTTACTTTAAAACCCGCTGCGGTCAAAATTTCACCAATTAACGCTACTGTGGTTGTTTTCCCGTTTGTACCGGTTACCAACACTAGACCTTTGGGAAAGTTTATCCGCTTGTTTTTCAACAACTCCGGATAAATAGAAAGCGCAACGTGGCCCGCCCAAACGCCTCCGTTTCCAAAACCAAGTAACGGCGATAGAAAGGAAATCATCTTTGCTAATGTTAGTGTTACAAAAAACCTTAAGTTATTAATCCCCAATTGCATCATTATTTATATAGTCTTTTTAATACAGTAGTACTAGTACTAGTATAGTTGATTAGTGTATAAGAGAGTTTTTTTGTTTTCATGTTAGCTTTTTTTGCTGCTCGTCTTTGTGTAAAACCCGCAAACTGTTTTGTAGCGCTGTTGCCAATGTTAGAGTCTGCCTTTTTCCTGCCGGTACGGCCTGTGTCTTTGTTGACAAGTGCCCGGGTTTTGTGAACAACTTTGTGGACAAAACACCCGACTTATCCACAAAACTTATAATATTCAGGCGAGTTATCCCCATATTACCCGGTTGTGTAAATGTTTTGTTTAATGTTTGCAACGTCTTGTTTAACTTTTACCGAAGCTTTGCCTCCTTCTTCCACTTTTCTCACGCCGTACATTATGGTGGTGTGGTCGCGCCCGCCCAAAAATTCGCCAATACTCATGTACGGTGTTTTGGTCATATCCCAAATCAAAAACATTGCCATTTGTCTTGGAATTACCAGCTCTTTGGTGCGCCGCTTACCCTTTAGGTCGGCGGCTTTTACCGTGTAATAGTTGCACACGGCTTTTAAGATTTGATTTAGATTGACGGCTTTTTCCCGCACGTCTTTGATTACCGAGCCCAGGGATTTTCTTACCAGCTCTTCGGTTACTTTTAGGCCGTCGGTTTTGGCGCCGGTGAGAATTTGCAGGTACGCGCCCATTAACTCTCTAACGTTTGAATCAATACTCATGGCTATTAAGTCTATGGCTTCGTTTGTTACATCGTCATGGTTTTCGTCTCTTTTTGTGCGCAGAATGGCCACGCGCATATCAACGCTTGGCGGTTGGATGTCGGCGATCATACCGCTCTTGAACCGCGACTTTATGCGATCTTCCAAATTGGTGAAATCTTGTGGTGGCCGGTCGGAAGTGATGACAATTTGCTTGCCGGCCATGTGGAGCGCGTTAAACGTATGAAAAAACTCTTCCTGTGTGCTGTCTCTGCCGGCAATAAACTGCACGTCGTCAATTAGCAAAACGTCGGCCTTTCTGTACTTGTCGCGAAATTTATTTGTGGTGTATTTGCCTCCGCCCTTTCCCGTTTGAATGGCTTCAATAAGTTCGTTTGTAAACGATTCGCCGGTTATGTAGATGATTTTTAATTCCGGCTTGTTTTTTGTCAGCGCGTTACCGATTGCTTGGATCAAGTGAGTTTTTCCCTGGCCAACACCGGAATACAAAAAGAACGGGTTGTGATCTTTGCCGGGCGTTTGGGCTATGGCGTTTGCCACCGCGTATGCAAGTTGATTGTGCGCGCCAACCAGGTAATTTTCAAACGTATATTTTGGTGACAGCCCAAAGCCGCCGCTGTTTTTTGGCGATTGTTTTATAGTTTCGAATAGAGGCCCTATCAACTCATTTTGCTGTGACTTTTTCTCCGACTCGCCCAAATCAAATTCAATGGTATATTTTCTTTTTTTTGCGCGGACAAACGCATCGTCTATTAAAGGGAGCAGTTTTTTTTGAATGGTGTTTCTTACGTTTGCGTCCCTGCAGATTATTTGAAGCGTGTCATCATCAACGGCTTTGAGCCTTGTTGGTTTTAACCACGTATTAAAAAACAGCGGCGACAGCTGCGTTTCCAAATCTGCCAAAACCGTTTCCCAGAGAGTTTTTGTGTCCATGTTAATAACTTTGGGGAGTGTTGTTAACAACTCTACAGAAGTTATCCACAACGGATCAAGCAACGGGGGTTGGTTGTATTTGACGCTTTAGCAAACTTCCTTTAGAATCCCCCCAGCTATGCCAAAAACAAAAAGAACGTTTCAGCCAAAAAAGAGGAAACGCGTGAAAAAACACGGTTTTCTCAAAAGAATGGCCACCAAAGGCGGGCGCAGAGTGTTAAAGCGCAGAACCCTAAAAGGTCGAAGGTTGCTTGCACGCGCCAAAAAGGCCAAGTAAGCAATACTTGAATGCTCAAAAAGCAAAATCGCCTTTCTACAAAATACGAGTTTGCACGCACAAAAAGGTTTGGGACAAAGTACAACGCGGCATTCTTTTATCTTTACTGTCTGGCGCCGCCAAAGTATACAGGGCCGACAAGGCTGGGGTTTGTGTCAACCGCCAATTTTGACAAAAGCGCCGTAAAGCGAAACAGAGCCAAAAGAGTCTTGCGCGAGGTTTTTAGGATAAACTTTGGTAGAATAAAGTCCGGCTATTGGGCGGCGGTTTATCCCAAGCCCGCAATTAAGGATGTAAAATATGAAGACGTTAACACTGATTTTAATAAAGTTCTATCAAGGCTTCCTTTCGCCAAGTAACTTTGGGCTGCACACCTGTCGCTTTGAGCCCAGCTGCTCACAGTACGCCCACACGGCCATTAACCGCTTTGGTTTTGGCAGAGGGCTTGCGCTTGGCACTTGGCGAGTTTTAAGGTGTAATCCGTTATTTAAGGCAGGCTATGACCCTGTGCCGGAGGCGCTATGTTTGGAGTAATCTGGGAACAGGCGCTTACAACTCCCATACTCAATCTGCTCGTGGCTTTGTTTCACGTAACAAATAACTTGGGGCTTGCCATAATTGCCTTAACCGTAATCATGCGCGCCGTTTTAATCCCCGTTGTTTTACCGTCTATGACTGCCATGAAAAAGCAAAGAGACCTGCAACCCCAGTTAGACAAAATAAAGAAGAAGTTCAAAAATGACAAGAAAAAACAAGCCGAGGCCCAAATGGAGCTTTTTAAGCAACACGGGTTAAATCCGGCCGCCGGGTGTTTGCCCCAGGTTTTAATGATAGTGATTTTAATAGCGCTGTACGGCGTGATAATAAAATTTGCCAACGGCATTGACGTGTCAAACATTAACAATCTTTTGTACTTTGACTGGCTCAAGTTTGCGTCGGCCGATGCAATTAAAACCGGGTTTCTATACCTTGATTTGCCGCCGCCGAGAAAACACCTGACAAGTCCGACGATTTTGCATATAATATGCAAAACCAAATGGTTTATACAATGCCGATAATGACGGTAATTATAAGCCTTAAACTACCCGCAGGCGCTGTTTTGTACATTCTTACGACAACCCTGTTTTCGCTAGTTCAACAGTATTTTGTTTCAGGCCTTGGCGGGCTTACGCCCTGGGTGAAAAAAGCCGCAACTCTATGGAAGAAATAAACTTTATACAAGAGAAAATAAAAGAAATCCTGGATTTCATGACGGTCAGCACTATGGTAAATGTGTCGGAGCTGGAAAAAGACATTTTCAAAATAACCATTGACGGCGACAATCTGAACTTTCTCATTGGGTATCGGGGCGAGTCTTTAGACGGACTTCAGGCCATTTTAGGCTTAATGCTGTTTAGGCGTTTTGGCCGCTTGATTGTGGTAGACCTTGATATAAACGGATACAAGGGAAAAAGAATAGAAAAGCTTGAAGAAATTGCACGAACGCATATAGATAAAGTGCGCTTTTTTGGCAAGGAAGTTGAGCTGCCAGCTATGACGGCGTTTGAGCGCAAGCACGTGCACACGTTTGTGCAAGGATACGCCGACATTAAATCGGAGAGCGTTGGTTTGGAGCCAATGCGCAGAGTTGTTCTGAAGCCTGCATGAAATTTACCTGTCTGTCCGAAAATCTAAATAAAGGGTTATCCACCGTTTCTAAAGCGGTGCCAATAAAAAGCGCGCTTCCGGTGCTCACAAATGTTTTATTATCCACACACGACGGTAGGTTGCAACTTTCGGCTACCAACTTGGACATGGCAATTACCACTTATGTTGGTGCGTCGGTTGTGCAGGATGGTTCCATCACAATTCCCGCCAGAATCCTTGGCGAATTTGTCTCGCACTTATCTCCCGTTACGCTTGTATGCCACCTCAAAGGCGGTGTTTTGCACGTTGACTCGGAGCGTGCCAAATCAAAATTTAACGGAACTGCGGCAACCGACTTTCCGGAGCTGCCGGCGATGCCGCAAGAAGGCGCAGTTATAGAGCTTGCCCCCAAAGATTTTGCGGCGGCGGTCAACAGCGTTGTGTTCTCTGCGTCCATTGATGAAAACAGGCCCGTTCTTACCGGCGTTTTCCTGAGCCTGATTGGAGACGTGCTCACTTTTGCCGGTTCCGACGGGTATCGTTTGTCCGAGCGCGTGTTGTCGGTTGGTTCTACGTCGTCGGACTTTTCCGTTGTGGTTCCCGCAAAGACGCTTTCCGAAATAGCGCGCGTTCTGGGCGCAAGTGAGGATCCAATCAAAATGGCCATTAGCCCCCAAGACAACCTAGTTTTGTTTGAGGGCGGTAATGTTTTGATTTCATCGCGCATTATAGACGGCAACTTTCCCGATCATAAAAAGATAATTCCGGCGGAACACACCTTGTCGGCCGAATTTGCGTCGTCGGACCTTCTTGAGGCCGTCAAGCTGGCAAACGTTTTTGCGAAGAAAGACGCCGGCAGCGTTGTAAAGCTCACGTTTGATCCAAAAGGGAAAGTGAGCGTTGCCTCCGCGCGCGAGGAGGTTGGCGAAAATAACACGGAGTTTTTGGCCACGGTTAAAGGAGATGCGCTTGAGCTATCCTTTAACTCAAAGTACCTGCTTGATCTGCTAAATAATGTTAAGGCGGAAAAATTGCGCTTTGAGACAAACGGCGGGCTGAGTGCATGTGTGCTGAAACCGGCCGGGCAACAGGAATATCTTCACATAATAATGCCCATGCGCCAGTCTTAAGACGCCAGCGTTGTCATGCTTCCGTCCCTTGGACGATCGTCCAGGGTTATAATCCCCTCTTTTGGCGGTTGTTGGTTTTGCTGCGGTGACGGTTGTGGTTGCGTTTGTGACGCTGTTTGCGATTGCGCTTGCACGCCGGAATCAAAGCGGTCAACCGGCCTGTATGTTTGCCGTGGCGGTTGTTGCCCTTGTTTTTTGTCTCTTTCTTCCCGCATTCTCAAAAGTTCCTCGGGGTTTGTTGTAATGAGTTTGTGCTCTTCCGCCGACGCCTCTATTCTTATTGCCACGTGATTTGGCCCGGCAAAAAACAGGCCCTCTCCCTTATCGGCCGCCAACAACAGCCGACGCTCGCCTTCCGACAGATAAAAGGTTTCCGCAACTCTGTCAATTGCGGCGGGGTGCTGCTTGAGCAGAATCTGAATAGACGAGTTGGTGACAATGGCCTTGCCGTAGTCGGAACCCAAAAAATCGTCTACGTCTTGGGTTATTGTGCTCAAACCCAAATAGTATTTTCTGGCGCGCTTTGCAATGCCGTAAATGAAGCGCGCGCTGTCTTCGTTTTGCAGCAGGTACCAGGCCTCTTCAACTATCAGCGTTCTTTTCTTTAGGTCTTTTTTGATTTTTGTCCAGATAAAGTCAAGGATGATATAAAACGCAATCGGGCGCAAAACATCTTCCAGATTTTTGGTTGAAAACACGGTCATTTTGTTTTTGATGTTGATTGTTGACTGCGCATCAAAGATACCCGCGAGCGACCCACGAATGTATCTTTCCAGTCTTTCGGCCATACTCTTTGCTTCCGGCTCCACCGCGCCCAAAAGGACCTTGTACAAATCTTCCATCAAAGGCGGCTCCCTTGTGAGTTGGGTCTCCGGATCCGGAGTTATGCCCTTGATTCTGTACGTTTCTATTAGCGCTCTGTCCAGAATTGCTTCTTCCGTTGGCGAAAGCGTGCCCAGAATCAGTTTGAACAGCGTGTGTAATGACAGGAGCTTTTGGCCCAATTCGTTCTCGCCCTCAACCGCAACGCCGGAGAGGTCAAACGGGTTGATTCTGGCCGGTGAGTTTGCCGAAAAGCCAATAAAGTCGCCGCCGACCGCCTCGGCCAAGGCCCTATACTCCTCTTCCGGGTCGATCACCATGCACTCGGTTCCAAAGACCATGGAGCGCAGTGCTTCAAGTTTAACCACGTAAGATTTTCCGGCGCCGGATTTTGCAAAAACCACCATATTTGCATTTTCCATTGAGAAGCGGTCAAAGATAATGAGTGAGCCGTTGTGCTTGTTTATGCCGTAAACAATGCCGTCGTCCATTGTCAGATCAGACGATGTGAACGGAAAGGTGGTGGCCAAGCTTGTTGTATCCATATTTCTCGTAACGAGAAGTTTGTCTAATGCCGTGGGAATTGTTGATTGAAACGCTTCCTCCATTTGAAGCGTGGCCGTTTTTGAAATGAGCAGCAGCGAGCCCAGCGTTGACTCCAGTTTGTGCGTTGTGTTCTCCAGCTCCTCCAAAGAATCAGCGGGGATTGTTATATAAAACGAGAATTGGAAGAATTTCTCGGCGCCCTTTACCAACTGGTCTTGCAACGACTTAGCGTCTTCCAACGCTATTGACACCGTAGGGTCCGCAATTTTGCCCTTTTCTTGATCGGAGCGCGTGGTGGCTTCAAGCTCTGTAATTTTTCTTCTCAAATCGTCAAGCACACCTTTGGATTTTACGGGGTAATAGAACATGGACAGTTCCAAAGAGTGGTCAAAGTTAATTATTGGTGATAGCCAGTTTGCGCCAACAAATCTTGGATATCCGGAAACAAACAAAGTCCTGTAATAGGTGTTGCCAATTCTTACGTGGTTAAAATCAACCTCAATGGCTGACGGGGCAATAACATCCTTTATATTCAACATGCCGCCTACCAACGTCTCAACCGCCTGTTTTTGGGTTCAACTATCGCCGTCTTATAATCGTTAATGTTAGTCCTTATTCTTTGTCCGTGAACTGAGCTTGGGTTGTAAATATCAAAGTATAACTCCACAAGCTCCTGGGTATTTAGCCTTGTTGCCCTGATTCCTATTCTGCCAAACTCCTTTACAATGTGGTCAATTTTCGGCATTAGCTCTTGCTGCGCGCGCCTTATTGCCTGATCCACATTCACCCTAATCCTCTTTTGGCGCGTACCCAACAACTTTCCTATAAAATCAAACGGATTGGCGCCCAACTCTTTTTGCGACGTCCCGCCGGAAGGTACAACAACGTAGAAGTTTTTGTCCAAAACCTCATTTTTTTGGATTATATCCTGCACAAACTTTCGGTATGCCTGCGCTTGTTTTTTGAACAAAGGTTCCGTAATCTTTTGTTCGGTTCTTTGCAACTTTTCTATGTATTTTGTAATATCCAGCCTTTTTGACCGTAAAACAATTTGAATGGGAAATGTGATTGAGTTGAGGAGCATTGAAAACGCGGCGATTATAGCGTCTTGCTCTATTTCGGATAGCAGATCAAAGTTTACCGCCGTTGTTTTGAGAACCGCGCACACGTTGCCGTTTTTTAAAATTGCCAAGTCGTCTTTAATGTCTTCTATATCCAAGTGATTTTGTGTTGTGGCATCTATTCTTGTCATGACATGTTAATGATATATTGCTGCGAACTGTTTGCCAATGCGTGTCCCTTCACATTATGGGCATAAATTCTATCACGGGAATTGTAACGCCGATTGCGGTTATTGCCAGCGCATTAAACTTTAAGTTAAACGCGTCGGCGTTGGCAACCTCTATTGTGTAATGCCCGTCCTCAAGCGGTACCGACGTATAGAACTGTCCGAGCGGGTTTGTCTTTAACGCCCGCTTAGGTTCGCCTTTATGGTCCTTTATTATGATTACGGCTCCCGGGATGGTTTTGCCGTAGTGATCCAAGACAACTCCCGCTGCGGTATTTGGAATGTCGGACATTGGTATTTTAAGGGCTTTTTGCGCCGACGGCCCTATTGGCGCCGTAGGCCTTGTTTCGAGCTTTTCCTCAAACTGCTTCACTCTTTCTTGCAACTCGCGATAATCCGCATAAGCCTGCGCCTTTTTGGTTTCCAACGCTTTCAATGCCGTTTCGGTTTGCGATTTTTCCTGCGGCGATTGCTGCCTGGTTAACGCCTTTAGCCTGTCTATTTCTCCCGCCAGCTTTTGATTCTCCGTTTTCATCTTTAGGATCATATCCTGAGCTTCCCGGCTAACAGCTTGCTGTGAGAATCCGTGCTGTTTTTGCACCAACGTACTTTTCTCGCCGGTTTTGATTTGTTCTATTAGTTGTTTTAGTTGGGCGGCTTTTTGATTAATATCCTCTTCCACAATGGTCTCGCCCGGAGCTCCCAGGACGCGCTCTCCCCTTATCGGCAGGTCTATTGTGCCCTCGGAGGATAGAAAGCTGGTGAAGCGTCTTCCCGAATGCATGTCCGGAGTCATAGGTGAAAGCGGCGTTTCGGTTTGTTTTGGAAACACAAGTTCCGTGTTTTTTTCAATGGGAACTGCCGGGGTTGGCGATGGTGGGGGTGTTTTGTGTTCTTCGCGCGGTTCCTCAAAAAACGGAAACTCCTGCGACTCCTCTATTTCGGGTTCTTTCACCGCCACCACGGTTCCCGCTTCCGCGCTTTGTACAAACGCGTTGTGTACCTTTTCTATAAAGGCCGCCTCCGGTATATCCAACGGATCTGTTTTCTTATTTTGTACGCCGGTTTCCAAATACTCTTCCAGCTTTCTCCTGCTTGATGTTGGTGCGAGCGTAATTAATTCCTGCCTAACCATTGACAAGCTTTGGTAGGCAAATGCCGGTGTGAGCTCCGGCTCCTTTCGCCAAAGCATTTGTGTCGCCGAATATATTGCCCTGAAAAAACTCACAACCCACACGTCTAGTCCCCTATCCTCCACCGGCACAAAGGCTAGAAAGACTCCTATTGCGCTTGAGCCAAGCACAAGCGGCCATCTAAAAACAGACTCTCTGAAAAAGGTAAAAACCGTGTAGGCAACACCGCCGAACACAAGAAGGTAAAAAAACTGGCGCATGGTCAAATCGCCGATTATTCTAAACTCCACGTCCATAATGTTTTGAGGCACGGCGTGCTGCTTGTTTATTTTGAGTTCGTCTTTAATAGGCATTACTGAGGATAGTATACTTCCGCGGGGATCACCCCTTCTTCTTGGGTGCGCCCACAAACAGTTCTTCAATCTTCTTTGGCATGCTTAGCGATGCGGTGAGGAGCATTATGGATATTATTGGGCCCAACAAATAGTTAAGTAATTCCTGCCAATCACCGCCCGTTCCCGACCAAATGCCGCTGCCATTACCGGCGTTAGTGATCATAAAAGCCAGTACAAACGCTTGCATGGAAAAAACAGTCCACATTGCTGCAACGCCCACAATCCTTGCTGCAATAATCTTGAACCAATTCGTAACCATATCTTCGTTACCGGGGATTGCACCAAGTGCAAAGGTAAACGGCGCCGCGACAATTGATATGAGAATCTTAACGTAGATGAAGATTTGTTTTACTATGGCAATGAGACCAATGATTACCCAGACAACAACCACCAATATGTACAATGCGATAGTAAGCGCTCCTATCGGAAGGGCCAAAAACACAGCGGCAACGTTTGTGACTATGAGAACTATTAGTCCCGATATACTTGATACATAATCTACGCCCGTTACGCCAATGGCATCATATAGCTGTTTGAGTAGGTCCTTGGCTAAATTTGCAAACGGAGTAAGTAGTGCAGCAGCGGTTGCCCCAATGGGATAGCTAAACGTTATTAAAATCACCGCAATGACAATTTTGGGGATTGCGCTTTCTACGGACACAACAAGCTGCGGATTGATTTTGCGCCTAATCATAATCATTGCGCCAATCACAATCATAACTACCGACAGCATGGCGTAGGCTATGTTTCTGGTTAACTTCCAAAATTCCAGTACAATGTTCTCGCCAATCAATCCGTACTCAGCGGCGTAGACACGGTTACCTATTATCGGAACGTTTTTGACTTGATCCCTTGCGTACAATGCCAGGTTGAGTGGTATAACATCCGGCGAGTTTGCCGCGCTGCCAAGCTTATACGCAATCCCAGTTATTCCAGCGTTGCCCCGACCACCTTTACCCGGCTCCGTAGTGTATCCAAACTTGTTTCCCTCTCCAACGAGTGTGTTCAACGCGTGGGGATTTTTCCTCATTGCCTCAAAGCTATTGATGGCTTCGGTTGTTACCTCATCGCAGCTTTTTTCAAAGAATACAAAGCATTGGGCATCGTTTATCATTGACACAAAAAAATTCACCGCGGTGCGCGTTATATCCAATTCCGGCATAGCCTCAACAACTTTACCGAATACGCAAAATGGCACCAATCCCGCCGTTGCGGTTTGTCCAACTATAGCTGTCCAGGAGCAGGCATCTTCCTCTGCTGCATAAGCTCTTGGCGATGTTACGACTGCGCCAACCACCAACCAAACCGCCGCCAAGCTTATCAAAGAGAAGTTTGGCGGGAAGGTGCCAAGGACGATGGATGAGCTTCTCACCGTGCCCGGTGTCGCGCGTAAAACCGCAAACGTCGTATTGGGCAATGCGTATGGAGTCGTTGAAGGGATAGCAGTGGATACCCATGTCCTGCGTCTTAGTCAGAGACTTCGGCTGGTTGACCTGGATGCGATCAGTGGGAAGAAGGCAATGTATTTTAAAAAGGCAGCCTCAAGGCCGGGCCTTGAGCGTGAAACCGTGGACTACAAGAAAGATGCGGATCCGGTCAAAATTGAGCAGCAACTACTGACTGTGGTTCCCAAGAGCGATTGGTTCAAGATGACCTATTTATTAATCGACCACGGCCGCGCCGTCTGCCGCGCCCAAAATCCGGACTGTGCCCACTGCGTACTGAACCAAATTTGTCCCACCTCTCGTGTTTAAATATCTCGTTGTTGTGCTCATGAAGGGCTTGTGGTATGCTTTGGCGATATT
>Ga0075578_119_pt1 | contig 11459 bp, 10 predicted proteins | sample RifGroA2_FD_68194 | JGI IMG/M metagenome (GOLD analysis project Ga0075578, IMG submission 68194) | candidate division WWE3 bacterium GW2011_GWA2_46_9 | reverse complement strand
GAACGCGCGTATGGCCTTAAACAGGAAGAACAAAGACAAACTTATAAAAGAAAACAGACTTCACGATGGTGATACAGGATCGCCGGAAGTTCAGGTAGCGCTTCTTACCGAACGCATTGGTCTTTTGTCGGAACACTTGAAAAAGCACAAGAAGGATGACCACTCAAGAAGGGGACTTTTGCAGCTGGTCAACAAAAGGAGACGGCTTTTGTCCTACTTAAAGAGAAAAAGTGAAGAGAGATATGCAAGCCTTATAGAAAAGCTTGACCTGTCTAAGTAGTATTTAGTTAATGCGGAGGGTGTTTATCTGATTAGGATATGGGATATTGCGAATAAAGTCTTGTCCGCAGTGTCGCATCTCTTAATCTCATAAGCATACTTCCATAGAAAGAACAAATGAATAAACACAAAGTGACGAAAGAAATTGATTTTAACGGCAAAAAACTGGCGCTTGAGACCGGTGAGCTCGCGATGCAGGCAAATATGTCCGTGCTTGCCAGGTACGGCGACTCGTTTGTTTTGGCAACGGTTACAACTGCGGAACCAAACCCGGACGTTGATTATTGGATGTATAACGTTGTTTATGAAGAGCGGCTTTATGCCAGCGGCACAATAAAATCGTCACGCTTTGTAAAAAGGGACGGCAGGCCAACCGACGATGCAATTGTAAGACGCCGGTTAATTGACCACGCAACCCGCCCGCTCTTTCCCAAGGACTTTAACGATGAAGTCCAAATAGTTGTCACCGTTTTGTCTCTGGACGAAGACGCCGATCCCCACTCATTGGCTTTAATAGCAACTTCCGCGGCGCTTCACGCGTCCAAAGTTCCGTGCCTTGGTCCAATGGTGTCGGCGCGCGTTGGCTTGGTAAACGGACAGTTTGTGCTGAATCCAACTCTAAAGCAGCTGGAAACGCAATCCGAGCTTGACATGCTGGTTTCTTTCGTGGGCGATGACAAAAGGTTTCTAGCCGTTGAAGCCGAGGCGCACATTATACCGGATGATAAAGTTTTGGAAGCGCTTGACTTTGCCAGAAACGGCGTTGATCCCATACTCGCTCTCATAAAAGATTTTGCGGCTGCGGTTAACCCCACGGGCGAAAAATACAAATACACGGCATTTGCGCTCTCCAAAGAACTGCTCTCTGACGTTAGCAAAGTGGCCAAAGACGCAATTGTTGGCATGATGGCGGCCAACCTTGACAAAATCGCTTACCAACAAAAGCGCGACGGTGTTATGGAAACCGTTTTTGCAACTCTTGAAGGCAAATACAAAAAAAGCGACATGGCAAAGGCCGTGTCCAAAATTGAGGAGAACGCGCTACAACATTTAATTCTTGAGGTGGGCAAGCGCCCGGACGGCCGCGGTGTAACGGACATTCGGCCCATTTCGTGCTCGGTTGGCGTTTTGCCCAGAACTCACGGCAGCGCGCTGTTTACGCGCGGAGTCACCCAGGCCTTAACAACGGCCACGTTAGCTTCGCCCACCATGCAGCAAATAATTCAGGACATGCACGGCGAATATACCAAATCGTTCATTCACTACTACAACTTTCCGCCGTATTCGGTTGGCGAAACGGGGAGAATGGGGTCTCCCGGGCCGCGCGAGATTGGCCACGGGTTGTTGGCGGAAAAGGCGCTAAAGCCGGTTATACCATCGCAAAAAGACTTTCCGTACATGGTACTGCTCACGAGCGAAATTCTCTCCAGCAGCGGCTCAAGCTCAATGGCGGCAACGTGCGGCTCCACACTGGCCTTAATGGACGCCGGCGTTCCCGTTAAGGACATGGTGGCGGGAATTGGCGTTGGTCTAATTGTAAACGACGATCTTACCAAGCAGTTGGTTATGACGGACCTGGCTTACATGGAAGACGCGTACGGGTTTATGGACTTTAAAATGACCGGAACTGCCGCCGGAGTGACTGCAATTCAGTGCGACATGAAACTTGCCGGAATTCCCATGGACATTTTACGCAAGGTAATTGCCCAGTTGCGCGACGGCAGGCTAAAAGTGTTGGAAGAGATGAAGAAGGCGCTTGACCGGCCAAGAAAAGAAGTAAGCAAGTACGCGCCCAAACTCGTCACAATAATGATTCCGGTTGAAAAGATTGGCGTTGTGATTGGAAGCGGCGGAAAGACAATAAAAGACATTGAGGCAAAAACCGGTGCGACGCTTGGTATAGAGCCAGACGGCACGGTTGTAATAGCAGCCGCAACCAGCGAAGGCTTGAACAAAGCCGTGTCAATGGTTGAAGCGCTTGTCAAAGATATAGAGGTTGGCAGCGTGTACGAAGGCGTTGTGAAAAACACCACCGACTTTGGCGCGTTTGTGGAAATACTGCCCGGTAGAGAAGGTTTGCTCCACGTGAGTGAACTCTCGCACAAATACGTTACAAACGTTGAAGATGAAATAAAGCCCGGCGACAAGGTTAGAGTTAAAGTATTGGCCGCGGAAAACGGGCGCATTTCGCTTTCCAAAAAAGCGTTGGAAGGCAAGTGAGCCGCTGCGACCCGCTCGCGAAACGTAGTGTAGAATTTAGGTGAAATGGATACAAGAATCTGCCCCGGCTGCAGCACGCCACTTGGCAATTACGATAGCTATTTTTGTTCGGTTTGCGGCGAGCATCTCCCGGCCGAATTAATTCCTTTGTCGAAACCAAAGCACACGGAAGTTCTGGCTGCAAAACCTGCGCTTGGGTTGTTTGGCAAACATGTATTCGCCAAAGTCGGTGTAGCGGTTTTTTTGTGCGTTCTTGGGTTTTTTGGGTACAAGGCATTTTTGCTTCCCGGGTTAAGTTTGTTCATAAACTCGTTGTCTGCAAAGGAATCGCCGCTGCCGCAACAGCCGGGCGCATCTATAACATTTGGAGTGTCTCCAAACCCGGGCGTTTTCGGATCACACGAAATCCTTACATATGTTCCGGCGGATATAGATTTGTATTTTGAAAGTTTTGCCTTGCACAGCTTTCTATCCGAAACTTCCGGATTTGACCCCAAACTTGCAGGATTGGCTCAAGGTTTGTTTGAGGAGCATTTTGCCGTTTTTGCCCGCGCGGATGCATGGACAGTAATACTGGTTCCCAAAGACACAAAAGTGCTGTCCGAAATACTCAAAGATGCACAACCCGGATACTGGTTTTATAGGGTTTATGACAACAAGTTGATAATTACGAATAACGAGTTTGTGTTTGCGGATGTTGAAGCTGCTAAGAAAGAAACGGTAAAAAACGTAAAGCAGACCCCAAGTTTTGCCCGGGCTTCCGCCAAGCTTCCAAATGAAGGGAACGGAATGTTGGTGTTTATAACGCCGCAAGGCAAAAAACTATTGGAAGACTTAAAAACGGGCAGTGATAATGCTAGACTTAAAGCTGCATTGAGTACGCTTAGTGAGAAAGGTTACGACGAAGCAATTATAGTCGCCGAGAAATAACATGCCTGAAGAAAAATATCTTTTTGAAGAATTAGACGCCTTAGCCCAAAAAGTCAAAAAGACAAGGGCACTGCCCGAAGACTTGCACGACAAGATTGATCGCATGTTGGACAGGCTCAATAGAATCGCAAAAATTGGAGGCTACGCGGCCGAGTTTGACACAATGTCGCGTTATATTGAAGTTTTAACCACAATTCCGTGGGAACAGAAAACCGAAGACAAGCTTGATTTGGTGAGAACAAAGCAGGTTTTGGACAAAAACCACTTTGGACTTGAAGACGTGAAAGAAAGAATTTTGGAATATCTTGCAACAATGATTTTAATGAAACGGCAGGGCGAATCGGCACTGGCCAAGACACCCGTTCTTTTGTTTGTGGGGTTGCAGGGTATAGGTAAAACAACCATTGCCATGTCTATAGCCGAGGCTTTGGAAAGAAAGTTTGTGAGAATTGCGCTTGGCGCCATTGGCACTGTTTTGGAGTTGCGCGGCCGAAGCAAGGTTTTCCCCGAAGCCGAACCCGGCCAAATAATAAAGGCCTTAATACGCACTGGCGTTAAAAATCCCGTCATATTGCTTGACGAGATAGACAAGGCTAGCGGCGAAAAGGGTTTGCGGGAAGACGTTATGGCCATGGACAGAATGGAGGTTATAAAAATGCCTTCTTACACCGACGCCGAAAAAATAGTCATAGGCAGAGACTATTTGCTTCCCAAGGTTCTTGTAAACGCAGGCTTAAAAGAAGGTGAGCTAAGTTTTGACCCAAATTTGTGGCAATCAATTGTGCGCCCGTTTGGCTTTGACTCGGGTATTAGAAGCCTAAACCGAACTTTGGAGTCAATTGCCCGCAAAGCCGCAAAGGAAATAGTAGACGGCAAGTCCGCCAAAGTTTATATAACCGCGGAAAATCTTAAGTATTACCTACCCAAATGATTATGGACAAGAAAGCGATTTTAACTCAAATTGAGCAAAGCATTAAAGTTTGCCAAAAATGCCGATTGTGCAAGCTGGCCACAAACGCGGTGCCTGGCGAAGGCAATGTAGATTCCGAGGTTGTATTTGTTGGCGAAGCGCCGGGAGCGGAAGAAGACAAACAAGGTCGGCCTTTTGTTGGACGGGCGGGAATGCTTTTGGAGCGTTTGCTCAAGGAAATCGGCTATGCGCGGCAGGATGTTTGGATAGGCAACATCATAAAACACAGGCCGCCCGAGAATCGCGACCCGCTCCCCGATGAAATCGCCGCTTGCCAGCCTTATCTTTCAATGCAGCTCAAAGCAATAAACCCCAAGATTATTGTTACGCTGGGCAGGTACGCTATGTACCATTTTTATAATGAGGGCAAAATATCCCGCGACCGCGGCGTTGCTCGCAAGGTAACCGCCCCCGGAATTGGAGAAACGGTAATTTATCCCGTGTATCATCCGGCGGCCGCGTTGAGAAACCCGCAAGCCATGGACGATCTAAAAAAGGATTTTGCCAAAATTCCTGATATCATTAAGTCTGTGAAAGACGGCAGCTTGTTTAGGGAGGACCCGCAAACTGTGCCGGTTGACGAAGACCAGTTGGGACTGGGCATATGACATTTTTCGACAACACCAAGAATACAAGCAAAAACGAGCCTTTCTTAAGGATAATAGCCATTGGCGGCACGGCAAGCGTAAACACCAACTTAACCGTATACGAATACGGCGATGATATTATTGTGGTCGACTGCGGTATTGGCTTTCCGGACGACGAACAGCCAGGCGTTGACGTTATTATTCCCGACTTCTCCTACTTAATTGAGCACAAAAATAAAGTGCGGGCGCTTTTTCTAACCCACGGTCACGCGGATCACATTGACGCCGTCCCTTACTTCTTGCAGGAGCTAAACGTTCCGGTGTATGCGGGCAAATTGGTCCAAGGGTTAATAAAAGAGAAGCTCAAGGAAAAACGCTTCAAAAGTGTGCAAGACGCTGCTTTCAACCTTATATCGCCGGAAACGCCGGAGGTTAGGGTAGGGGCGTTTTCCGTTTCGGCATTTAGGTTAAATCATTCCGTTCCCTCAACCGTTGGGTTTGCAATAAAAACGCCGCAAGGTTTAGTCATGCACATGGCCGACTATAAAATTGACTGGACGCCGGTTCTGGACAAACCGGTGGATATGGCAAGAATCGCCCAACTGGCCGGTCAGGGTGTTTTGTGTCTTTTGTCCGATTGTCTTGGCTCAACGTCCGAAGGCTTCTCAAAGTCGGAAAGATCCTTAAACGACACTTTTATTGAACTGTTTGAACGGGCGGAAGGAAGGCAGGTTTTAGTCACCACCATATCATCAAACATTTCCAGAATGTACCAAATTATAACGGCGGCGGTTAAACACGGGCGCAAAGTGGTATTTAGCGGCAGGTCAATTGAACAGGGCGCAACGGTTGCCCGCGGCTTGGGCTACCTAAAATTTGCCGACAGCGTTTTTGTGCCCGAAAAAGACGCCAAACGCTATTTGCAAAAGGATTTAGTATACATTGTAGCCGGTTGCTACGGCCAGCCGGAATCGTCTTTGGGCAGATTGAGCAGAAACGAGAATAAAGACATTGAGCTTGAAGATAATGCTTTGGTCATTTTCTCGGCAAAAGGCGACTTAATAACCATGGCATCCGTTGTCCGGCCAAAATACTTTATTCCCATCGGCGGCACCGTCACCAAAATGCGCGCCTACAAAAACATGATCGGCACGTTGGGCTTTAACAGGGACACCGTGTTTGAACTGCTGGCTGGAGAGAGCGTTGTCTTTAGTAACGGAATGGCGCAAAAAGGCGACCGCGTTGACGTCAAAGACGTGTACCTTGAAATGGGCAGCGCAGACAGCGTAAGCCCCGTTGTCCTGCGCGACCGCCAAGTGTTGTCTGACGACGGGGTATTTGTTGTAGTAATACCGCTAACCGGAAAGACCAAAGAGCCGGTGGGCAAGGTTGAAATAATAACCAGGGGTTTTGTATATGTGAAGGAATCCCAGGCGCTAATAGGGCGGTCGCGCGATGTGATAAACAAAGCGTTGGACAAGTTTCGCGGCGACTTTGGCAATTGGGGCGTAGTCAAATCCACCGTGGAAAAAGAGATTGAAAGATTCCTGTTTAGAGAAACCGGCCGAAGACCGCTAATTATAGTTTCCAGCCTTATAGTGTAAGTGTTATCATTCCCTCAATGCCTAAACGAGGTAGGAAAAGAAAGCTCAAACTAAGAATCCACTCGGATACCGCAAAATCAATTCTTTCTGTGGTGTTGCTTGTTTTGGCGGCAATATCGGCCGTATCATTTTTTGTGCCGGATTACAAGATAAACGCCCAAATACAAGAATTACTGAAAGACTCGTTTGGTTTTTCATCGGTGATTATTCCGGCCATTTTTGGAATTTGGGGCTTGCTTTTTGTCAAATCGATAAAAGTGAAAATTGTGCAGCTCAACGTTTTGCTGGGTTTAGTTGGCCTATTGATTGCGTCCAGCGGTTTATTCGCTGTTGTTCGGGACGTTGACGGCGGTGGAGGCGCGGGTGTGTATGTGAAGAATGTACTTTCCGGTCTGGTCAGCGTTTACGGAGCGATTGTGATTTTCGCGGCCGGTATAATAATCTCGGCGATTCTAATGCTGGACGTGTCTTTTGACGATATCGCACAAAAGGCGCTTGAGGGTTTGAAAAGGGCACAAAGCGACAAAAAACCAAAAGGAGACGCCAAGAAAGCCGATGTGAAAATTTCGGTTGGGGCTGCAGTTATGGACAAACAAGACTGGGACAGTGACAAAGAGACGGAAGAAGCCAAAGAAGAAGTTGAGGCATCTTATGAAATAATTCCTTCAATCTCAGAACCGCTGGGCTATGCCGCCGAAGCGTTGATAACCCAAGATTCGGACGTTGTTTCCATTTCGCCCAATCTTCCGTATGCGGACAAGGTTTGGGAAACGCCGCCACTTGACTTGTTGCCGGATCCGGCAACCGCACCGGCGGACCGTGGAAACGTAAAGGCCCGCGCAAAAATAATTGAGGATACGCTCAAATCTTTTGGCATTGACGCCTCCGTGGCCGATATAAATTACGGGCCTTCGGTTACGCAATACGCGCTTGAGACCTCGAGCGGAACTAAAATCGCCAAAATCTCCAGCTTACAATACGACCTGGCTTTGGCCTTGGCATCGCCAACCGGCTCGGTAAGAATTGAGGCGCCGATTCCCGGCAAATCTCTGATTGGTATTGAGGTTCCCAACAACACAACGGTAAACGTCAGCTTCAAAGAAGCGCTAATTTCCGACGCCATGAAAGGAATGAAGTCAAAACTGGGTATTGTGCTTGGCAAGGACGTAGGCGGTAAAGTGCGCGTTTACGACATTTCCAAAATGCCGCACATGCTTGTTGCCGGGGCAACCGGTTCCGGAAAATCGGTGTTTTTACACTCAATTCTGTTTTCGTTGCTTTTTAGAAATAGCCCGGCCGAGTGCAAATTTATACTGATTGACCTAAAAAGGGTTGAGTTGGTTCACTACGCCGATATACCGCATTTGTACGCGCCGGTGATTACCGATCACGACAAAGCCGCGAGCGTTTTTAGGTGGGCGGTAGCCGAAATGGAGCGCAGGTACAAACTTTTTGAGACGGCAAAGGTTAGAAATGTTGACGGTTACAACGAGAAATCGGGTTTTCAGGCGTTGCCTTACATAGTAATTGTTGTTGACGAACTGGCGGAGATTATGGTTTCGGATCCCGCCTCCGTGGAAAAAAGTATAATAAGGATTGCGCAACTGGCGCGGGCCACGGGAATTCATTTGATTCTTACCGTGCAACGCCCGTCCACAAACGTAATTACCGGCCTCATAAAGGCCAACATACCTTGCCGCGCCGCGTTTAATGTTGCCAGCCAAGTTGACTCCCGCGTCATTATAGACCAGCCCGGCGCCGAAAAGTTGATGGGCAAGGGAGATATGCTTTTTGTCCCGCCCGACGCCTCCAAGCCCATTAGAATTCAGGGGTCAATGATCTCGGACAGAGAAATAAGCCAACTGGTTGGGTATTTGAGAAATGTTGGGTTTGGCCCGGAGTACAAAGACGAAATCCTCAAATCTTCCGAGCCGCAAAGGAGTGTGTCTGCGGGCGGTATGACAACCGATTCTTTGTTTAGTGAAGCCACGGACGTGGTAGTAACCGCCGGAAAAGCGTCGGCCTCTTTGTTGCAAAGGCGGTTGTCGGTTGGGTACGCGCGCGCCGCAAGGATTTTGGATGAGCTGGAGGCACAAGGTGTAATCGGCCCGGCGCAAGGCAGCCGACCAAGAGACATTTTAGTTGGAAAAACCCAAATCCCGCCCGAGCCGGTTGGGGGTGGTTTTGAGTGACAAGTGTTGGAGAAATACTTTCAGGAGCCCGTGAAAACAAAAGGCTTACTTTAGACGATATTCACAAATTTACGAAAATCCATCCCAGGTACTTGAAAGCGCTTGAAGCCGGAGACTACGAGATTTTTTCAAACAGAATCCATGCAAAGGGCTTTCTCAAAATTTATTCGGAATTTTTGGGTTTGAATGTGGATCAAATGCTTGCGTTTTGGCGAAGAGAATATGAAAAGGTATTTGAAAACCGCGAACAAGCACTCACAAAAAAAGTATTACCCGGGCTGACCAACACAAGGGTTTTTTTCACACCCGCCCATTTAGTCGGCGGAGTTGTTTTTGTCCTTATTCTTGGTTTTTTCGCCTATCTTTTTTACCAGTACAAAAGTTACTCCGGCGCGCCGGAGCTGCAAATATACAGCCCGCAAAATAGCGTTGTTGTTACCAACGGTTTGGTTGATGTTACGGGCAAGACGGATCTGGACGCGATTTTGCTCATAAACAACCAGCGCGTGATTCTCAACACGGATGGGAGTTTTGCCACATCTATTAAGTTGAATGAAGGCCTAAATACGCTTAACTTTAAGTCGGTGAACAAGCTTGGAAGGGAGACCCCGCCGCACCCCCTCCCTCACCGCGTAGATTCGCTCGCCGCCTTTCTGCCTACTGGCAGGTGTCGGCTGCGCGTCTGTGGGGACCCCATGCGAACCACCCGCCGCACCCCCTCCCCTCCTTGACTGGCACGCATCGACGTGTGATACTTTTTTCAATCTGCCCTATGGATATTCAACTGGTCTTAGTATTTATACTTGCAGTTCTAACAGTCAACCTCGTCTTTGTAGGCATTTATCTTGTTTTGGTCCTCAAAGAATTTAGACAAACAATCAAAAAGACAAACTCGGTTTTGGACGATGTTTCGCAAATGACCGACACAATTGCAAATCCAATGATGGCGTTGGGCGGAATTGTTTCGGCGGTTACGCAGGTTGTGAAGGCTATTAAGTCGGCAAAAGCGGTGTCAAGCATTGCGGAGGAGGAAAACTGATGCACGAAAAAAGAGGCTCATCCGAGTCGTTCTGGAGTGGCGCGCTTTTTGGTATTGTAGCGGGTTTGGTGGCGGGAGTCTTGCTCGCACCCGACAAAGGCGAAAACACGCGAAAGCGTCTCAAATCAACTTATTCCGATTATTCCGAGAAGGGAAAGATTTTGGCCGGCGAAGCGCGCGAGGCAGCCGAGGACCTGAAAGTTGTTGCAAAGCCTTTGGTCGATGAGGTTGAGGCAAGACTTGCGCCAATTATTGAGCGCATGCGCGAAGAAGGCCCCGCGGTTAAAGAAGAAGTCATGGAAAAAATTGCCCAATTGGTTGAGATGATGGAAAAGAAGGCCGAGGATGTTGGCGACGATGTGAAGCGCGGCCAAAAGGATTTGCGGGATTTGAAGAAAAAGTTTTTTAAAAATGCGTAGGGTTGGAAGAGATGCGCGGAATGGATACAATCCAGGTATAAATCAGTCGGCTGTAGGAGCATAATCTTTATCATCCCAATAACGTCTCTGATTTTTGAGATACTTTTCTATAGTCTCATTACTGCGCGCGGCGACTATACGCGCGTTGTATTTTTTCTTTGCCCCTAATGCGTTTTTATAGCTATCGGATCCTCTGGACAAATCATAAATGTCTATGCCCTTGATAATACAATTTTCAATGTCGTATCCGTAAAGAAGGCTACCAGGTCTGTATTTGGCATAGTTAGGATCGTATCCAATTGTAATATTGTACCTCCTGTTTTTGTCTTCAATACCAAGAATACTTGCTGTCAGTACGTTATCCATGGACAGAAATATGATTTGCAGCATTCCCTTATCAAATGTGACACGTGCGAACTCGTCCATAAATTCTTTGACCTTTTGGTTGGTGTAAGTGCCCACATCATTTTTCGACAAGCGAGCTTTTTGATGCAATTCAAAGTGCTTCTTTATCTCTCCGACCGTGCGGTGAATTAATGCAACCTCACTAAAGTGTTTTAATGCGTATCTCCTGTGGTATTCCAGGTCCATTTTTCGTCTTTTCGACAAGCTGACTAGGTAGTCATTCCACGATTCTGGCAGTTCTATTTCATAGCAAGGGCAATATGCCTTATTATAGTTAACTATTAAACCATTCGACCTAAAAGTGTCAATTAATACGTCAAGGTAGGGGGCCGTTTCAGGAATATCTTCCAGATTTAATAGGTCGAACCTGTTTTTATCAAACCAATTAACGAATCTTTTTAAAATCTCAACCGAACTGGCTGTTTTTATTAACAAATGTATATAATCCGTGCCTCTAGTTCCGATCGGTTCTAGTATTCTCAACCCATCTTGGCACCTTATGCATAACGGCAAGATACCTACCAAGCGGTTATTGTCTTCGAACTTTACAATCTGTAATCTTTTGTTTCCCCGAAAATACTCCCAGTATAAGAAATTCCATTCCCACGTCTGAAAGGGCGTTGCAAAGACCAACTCACTGTAAAGTTCATTCCACTGTCCTTTCATTTTGGAGAATAAACTGGCGCTTTTGATAATCTGGAGGCTCATTTTGTATCGATTCCAACTTGGGCCAGTAAATAATTTGTTGGCTTATTTAATTCCACAAGCGAAATGTTTTCGGTATTTTCGTGATCAAATTCCGTGGAACTTATGG
>Ga0075578_107_pt1 | contig 12348 bp, 8 predicted proteins | sample RifGroA2_FD_68194 | JGI IMG/M metagenome (GOLD analysis project Ga0075578, IMG submission 68194) | candidate division WWE3 bacterium GW2011_GWA2_46_9 | reverse complement strand
AAGCCGCTTGGCGTAACCGGAAGCTCCTTAACGCGAGGAGTCGTTTGTGCGGCGTCAAGAGAGGCAAAAAAGCACGGAATAAAAACCGGCATGCCCATATTTAAAGCCAGAGAACGGTGCCCGCACATAATAATAATCACCGGCGATTTCACCAAATATCAGTATATTCACAAGAAAAGCCTGGAAATTTTTGCGCGCTTCACCGATTTGGTAGAGCCGTTTAGCATAGACGAGGCCTTTATTGACGTTACGCAGACACAAAGGTTCTTTGGAGGCGCAAAAAACATTGGCGACCAAATAAAGTCCCGCCTGCGCGACGCCTTTGGAGAATATGTAACTTGCTCAATAGGCGTCGGGCCGAACAAATTAATGGCCAAGCTGGTCTCCGATTTTAACAAGCCAAACGGCTTTTTTGAAGTCACACAGGCAAACATAGCCGGCGTTTTATATTCAACCGACTTAAAGGCATTTTGCGGGATTGGGCCGCAGATTACACTGCGGCTGAACAACTTGGGTATTTACACCGTTAACCAGCTACAGGAAGCTAATTATGATAGCTTGCAATACGGATTTGGATCTGTATGTGCAACCTTTCTCAAAAATACAAGTTTTGGTGTTGATACCACTCCGGTAACAAGCGTTGGTTTTGAAAAGCCCGTCAAGTCGGTTGGACACCAACACACGTTGGCGAAAAACACCAAAGACATAACGGTGATTAAAAACAATCTGCGCAGGTTATGCGAGATGGTTGGGAGAAGACTAAGAAACCAGCAAGTCGCAGGGAAAACAATATCACTGTACCTAAGAGACAAGGATATGAGAAACTACCGCAAATCCGCAACGGTACAAGAGCCAGTAGACAACGGGCTGGAAGTGTTTACAACGGCGGAAAAACTTTTAGACTCGGAAAAATGGCTAAGTGTTATTAATAAAGAAATCAGACTGGTGGGCGTAAGCGTGTCAAATATACTGCCAAAAAGAGGTACGGCAGCGCCGCTTTTTGCACACGATGTGATTAGAGAAAGAATTACAAATGCGTATGATCTGATTAACAACAAATTCGGTGAATTTACACTTGTCCCAGCAAACACCTTATTGGCCGATAGAACAAAAGGAAAAATCAGCAGCTTCCTGAAACACTAAAAAGCCTCATCAACGGCAACGTAAACTCTTTCCGTGTTTATAGCCTTATCCAGCACGCTTTTAACATACTGCTTCACCAAGGCGCTCGCGGCGGCGATTGCCGGCTTGCTACTCATATTGGCGTCGCCAATCCTAAGGGCAGCTAGCGCACAAGCAACATCTTTTTCCACGGCAACGCCGCCGCTACAAGTATCGCAAATCAAACCGCCAACGCCAACGTTAAACTTTGGCACGCGCCAGTTGCTAACATCCATTCTCCCGCATACAAAACAACCGTCCAACGTCATTTTGTAACCCAATAAAGTCATTAGCTGTACCTCGAATTTGCTAACCGCAAGTATTGGATTTGGTTTTGCACGCGACAAATCATGCAAAGTTGATAGCAGAAGATCAAAAACGCGATTGTCCTCTTCACCGTCTTCAAAAAATTTGTGGACAAGCTCTATAACATAATAGGCGTTCACGGAGCTTTTTAGCGAAGTCTTTATTGATTTGAAAGATTCCACAACTTTGGCTTCTGTTATTGTTTTAAATCCCTGCCCGCTCTCGGATATTCCAATAATGACGTGGTTTAATGTGTCCAGGTTACCGCTTCTGCGCGATGCTATTTTTCGCACACCCTTAGCCAATGCGGATAATTTGCCTCTGTTTTTGGCAAAAAGCGTGTAGAATCTATCGGCATCGCCGTAGTTGGCTTTCTTCAAGACCACACATTCGACGCTGTAACGGGACATAGGCTAGAAAGCAGCGGAGTATTGTTTATCCATCTTTAACTCAACAATGTCCGTCTTGCCGTTTACTGTGACCGTGTGCGTTTCAACATTAATCCCTGGTTGTTTTTCAATGTACAGCTTGTACTGTTCATCTTTCACAACGCTACTTGGCACAGAGTACTTAAACGTAATTTCCTTTGTCTCGCCGGGATTTAGAGTAATGTGACCGGAATAGTACACTTTACCGCGTTCTTCTTTAGAACCGAGCTCGCCATCGTCGGAACCGTCAACGCCTATTAGTGCAGAACCGGCCGGCACGTACAATCTTAGCCAATCCCTGTAAGTTTTTACCAACGCCGCATACTCTTCACCGGGTTGCGTGTATGTAAACTTGGCCGTAACCGTTCTAACAAGCTTATCGCCTTCTTTATCGAGCTTGTGATTTACTTCCTTACTCACAAAAAGATTTGTTTTATCGCCGCCAAGATTTGTGGATACAAGATACGCAAAATCGCCGTCAACCGGGTCTACAATGCGCCCGGAAAGATTGTATTTTTCCAACAGACTCTGGGCTTGAGGATCGAACAGATAACCAATAATGTGTTTCCTAATTGCTAAATCCACTCCCTTATCAATCAACTTCGACCAAAGGTTTTTGTCCGACTCAAACACATTTACAAGCATCCCTTCCATAAGGTCTCCCAGAACGCGCTTTCTGCCTATTTGCTCTTGAAGCGAAAGGCTGGCAATCTTTTCCAGCTCCAGAACCACGTTGTCCGCCGTAAATGTAACACCGTTGACTGTAACCGGCCCGGTAACCTCCAGCAGCTCTTTGACAACATCTGTATCTATGGCAATAAATCCTTCAACGGGCTTGACTTCCCACGGCGCCTGCCTACCTGCAAGATTATAAAAGTACATAAACTGGTCTATGCTTGTTGGGTAATCCGGAGAAATGTTGGCATCCCGCGAAAACATTCTTTCGACAAGAAGGTAGCGCTCATACGCCAGCGGCACATCGGGAAAGTCTATAACGGCGTCTACCGGTTCCAAAACAAAGTCAATGCTGTACATGTCTTTTGAGGAAAAATCCGAGGAGAGCAATGCGTCTTTGACTTTAAATGTTGCATAGTTGGTCCAAAATCCCCCGGTTGCTCTTATTTCCGCATTGTTCTGCATTATAATGCCATATCGTTTCTCTCCCGTACCTACGCCCAAAAGTTCTGGGATTAAGTTGAGGGCCATTTTAATATCCGGACCGTATTCGTTGAGGTTGGTTAGTGTGTTTTGCGCCGTCAGTATTGAGTCTCTAATAGCTATCCCTCTGAAACTCTTAGGGTATTTGTGGGCATCAACGGCTACCAACTCGTTGCCTACGTTTTCGAGCTCGGCCAATACACCATCCATATTATCCGCAACCTGCGGCATCACGGAAATCCAGCTTTGGAATGCATCCATGAGCCCTTCCTCTACAACAACTTCTTCCTCTTCGGAAATACGCATCCCAACGGCGTCTGCAAAAGGCGTAATCAGCGCGGTAAGCTCCCTTCCGGCTTTTACACCGTGGAATCCGGCTTCAATAAAGTGATTGCTGTCCTCATAGTAGTCTTTTGTGAGAGGAAAATCGGCTGCCCAACCAAACTTTGAGTTTCTGGCGGCGCGAAGATTGTTCAAATCGGCTTCGCTCTCATCCAATGTCTTATTAAACGTCACAAGATCTCTGTTCTTCATTGCGTCTTGAAGAGATACAAGATCGTTTCTGATTGCATTCACGTTGCTAAGAAGCGTATAAGCCGGGCTGACTATAAAGAAAAAAACTAAAGCGGCAATCACACCCGCAACCGCTAGAACGGCGATTCCGCCGGCCCCCAACCCTTTCAGCAAACTCTTGAATTTATCATTTACATTACCGCCGTTTGAGAGATTACCCAATTTGAAGTTTTTTAAGCTAAAAGGAAAATTTAACTTCAGTTCTTTGAAATTCTTGAGCGAACTTGGTTTCCAATATTGAGAGTTTTCCATTTCAGTAAGCTCCTTTCGCACCCAACACTACAAGAGGTGTTTTCAACATTATTACTAAATCATACAGTAAAGATCTGCGTTTTGCATAGTCGGCGTCCATCCGCACGCGTTCGGGAAAGGTTATCTCCGAACGCCCGCTTATTTGCCAGATGCCAGTAATGCCGGGGTTGACGCTAAGAACAACGGGCATTAACTCGGCAGTCTCGGGAAACCTTTTTGTCTGCTCTTCCACTTCAAACGGGAAGTATGCCCTTGGTCCAACCAAGCTCATTTCGCCTCTGAGCACGTTAAAGAATTGCGGGAACTCGTCAATGCTGGATTTTCGCAAAAATTTGGCACCGGGGATTAATCTGGGGTCTTCGTCCTGGCCCAATTTGTATCCATTCTCCTGGTACTTTTTATACAACTCCGGGTGGTCGCGAAGCCATTGAAGAGCGTTGGGGATCATCGATCTAAATTTATAAAATCTAAAATTCCTACCGTGTCTGCCCACGCGCTGGGGAATGTCCGCAAACACGGAACCCTCCGGCGAGACAATTTTTATCCATATCGCAATTGCAACCATCACCGGTGAGAAAATAACAACACCCACCAGCGCGCCAACTACATCTATGATCCTCTTTGTAACGTCGTAGAAAGTCATACGTCAATTTTGTACACCTAAGTATACAGTACGTATAACCTGCTTCAAATTCCTTTCATAAAGTTGTCTGCTAAAATTTCTCGCCTGCAAAACACAATTACTTTGCGAGTACTTGCGGTAATCAAAGGCCGTCAATACCTTTAACAAGCTTTCCGCCGTTTGCTCACAGAAGAACTCACCAGTTATGCCGGCTTGTACTGTTTCCAAAGCGCCGCCAAAGCCGTAAGCAATAACCGGCTTGCCGCAAAACATAGCCTCAATGGGTACTATGCCAAAATCTTCGGCCTGTGTGTTTATAAGTGCCTGACACCCCAACAAAAGCTCCGTTTTTCTTTCATCGCCAACCTGCCCCAAAAACTCAATGTTCGGGTTTGAACCGGAAATTCTCTTTAGCCTGGGCATATCCCGGCCAACACCTACAATTTTCAGCTTCACACCGCATTTGATACAAGCGGCAATCGCAACATCTACTCGTTTCCAAGCTGCTAATCTAGTTACTACGAGAAAGTAATCGGAGACAGAGTTTTTGGTATCCGTCCGTAAACAGATATCTGCAAACGGATAAACTACAATCGCATCGCGTTTATAGTATTTTTCAATTTTTGATTTTATAGACCGGGAGTTTGCTATAAACAGATCCACCCGCTGCGCTGCAATATAGCTCCAGAAACGCATCCACAGTATGGGCAAGGCCAACCAACCACCGTCAACGCGCTCATGATCAAAATAACCTGCCGGTTCCCAAAACATGCGTCCCGGGGAATTCATGTAACAAACGTGTTTTGTGGATGGTTTTGTAATCACGCCGTGAGCAAATCTTGATGAAAACGAGAGTACAACGTCATAATCCGAAAAATCAAAACTCTCCATTGCCAAGATATGAAACAAAAGAATCGAATAGAAGCGATTCAAACTATCTACAAACGGAAGCTTTTGCATAAACGAAGTTACAAGTTTAACACTATGTTCTTTTGCATACGCAATCCACTTTTTTGATGCAACCGAAGTATAAATTGGAGCATCGGGCCATATGTCATGTACAGCAACAACCAAGCGTTCCTGGCCTCCAAATTGCACCAAATCATCGCAGACAATTGCCAACTTCATATGTGTTTAAAGTATAATCTATCCATGGTAATAGGTTTGAACGGACAAGGCTTACTTGCACAAAATCCGGCCGGACCGGAGAGATATACTTACGAGCTATACAAAGCGCTTGCTCAGATAGACAAAGAAAACAGATATACTATTCTGTTTGAGAAACAACCGCCAAAACAGTACATTGCAGATCTCTGCCAACACAATCCCAACTTTAGTTATAAAGTGCTGCCAAAATTTATTTCGTGGACGCAGGTTAGCCTTGCGCTATATCTGGTATTTAACAAAACCGACGTATTCTTCACGCCAATACATACCCTGCCAATCGCAGCGTTGCCGTATATAAACGCGGTAAGCACTATTCACGGACTGGAATACGCTTACGCAAAAAACCCGATCTTTATTGGTCAACACGAGTGGTTTGTAGCAGCATTTTCAAAAAAGGTTATTGTGCCGTCAAACGCCGTAAAAGAAGCGCTGGTGAAAAAGAAGTGGCCTTTTGTTGATGACGCAAAAATGGAGGTAATACCGGAAGGGGTTGGAAAAATGTTCTACAAACAAAGTGTGGCGGAAATAAACATAGTGAGAAATAAGTACAAACTAGGCAACGAACCGTACTTACTATTTGTATCAACAATTAACCCAAGAAAGAACTTGCCAAACACCATCGCCGGATTTAGCATGGCAAACCTAGAAAATGCCCGGTTGGTTGTGTCGGGAGCTGGCGGCCAAAATTGGAAAGAGGCTTATGAAGCCGCAAAGAAATATAATGTTGCCGACAGGGTAAAATTTATAGGAATGGCGTCGGATACGGATCTTCCGGCACTATATTCCGGAGCAAAGGTTTTTGTAAGTTGCTCTTTAGACGAAGGTTTTGGGCTTCCACTTCTTGAAGCAATGGCGTGCGAAACCCGAGTAGTTGCATCTGATATCCCGGCCTACAAAGAGTTGGGACTTGATTTGATAACCTATGTCAACCCAAATAGCAAGGAAAGCATAAAGGACGGGATTTTGAAATCCGTTGATGAGCCCGCCAATGAGGCTCTGCGAGACAGGCCCCGCGACAGCTTATTTGACGCGTTTAGCGAGCCAAATAATTCAAACGCATTAAAAATCAGAGCAGCGGAATTTTCTTGGGAACAAACTGCAAGAAAGACTTTAGCTGCTTTTCAAAATAGCGTCAAAAACGGCTAATGTGGCACGGGCTGTGTTTTCCCACTTGTACTCGGGTACCAGACCATAACCCCTTTTAACAAGAGTTTGACGGAGTGCAACATCCGTAAGGCCAATGTTGATTTTCCGGGCCATATCATCACCGTTGTAAGGATTGAAGTACAACACCGCATCTTTGTATACTTCGCGATGACACGGTATGTCGGATATGGCGCACGGCAATCCTACAGCCAATGCCTCCAACGGAGTTAGACTAAAGCCTTCCATAAAGGAAGGAAAAACGTACAACAACGATTTTTTTCTTAACGCGGCTAACTCACTATCCGTTACATAGTCGGTTAAACCCGGCATGAGAATGTCTTTGCTTAGTCCCAGCTCCAGCACATTCTGAAAAATCGATTCGGAAAATTTGTCTTTCTTGCCGACAAGCACTAACTGGCCGGTAAATCCAAATTTGTCTTTTAATATCTTAAATGTTTTTACCAAACCCTCCACATTTTTGTGCTTATACATGCTTCCAACGTATAAAATAAACGGCCTGGCGATGTGAAACTTCTTTAACACGGTATCGGAAGTAGTTTCACGCGCAACTCCGCCGTCAACTCCCTCATAAGCCAGAAGCAGTTTGGTATTTTTAACCCACGGAAATGTTTTTAGAATATCTTGTCTGGTAACATTCGAAGGCACAATTACTTTAATCGCTCTGAAAATAACCCAGGATACAACAAGCGAGTATACCCACTTCTTGAGCTTAAAGTAGGGTTTGGGAAGAGTTGTCCCTGCCTCCGTACTGTAAGTGTGCATAATAATGTCCGCAATTGCCGTCACCAGCTTACCCGGGTACAAAACCGGCACGTTAAAATGCGGCACATACAACAAATCTAACCTACACGCAAGCAGTTTAATAAGAAATCGGATCTGTTCGTCAAAGGAGTACCATTTATAGTCGGCTACAACCTTTTGAAAATTGGGATTCTTTGGAACATAGCTATGGTAGTGGTTTTTGGACAAAAAAACCAAGTACCGGTTTTTTGTATCCAAAACTTCCAATTGCTCTACAATGTTTTTTACATATCTGCCGGGGCCGGCAATTTCCCAGAAGCGTGCATCTATTCCAATTGTCTTGATAGCTTTCATACCTCCATTCTATGAGGGGCATCCTTGCTTTGCAAGGATGCCCCATACGCCCACGGATGCTATTATTTGTGGGTGTTGAACAAGTCATTATTTAAAATATCAATGGTAGGTGCCGGCAATATTGCCAATGCAATCCTCGGGTTTGTATTTCTGGCCGCAGCAGCGCGAACTCTCCCCGTACAGGAATTCGGAAAATACGCGTTATTAACAAGCGTTCTGGTGGCTGTTGCCAAAATTATGGACTTTGGGACAAACTCCATTTTTGTAACACACACAATTTCAAAGGATAAAAACCTATCGGACGGCTTCATCACGCTAAAAATTATCTTGTTTACCATAGCGTCATTGCTCGCACTTCTAGTTTTGCAGAGTTTCAAATTGCTAGACACATACGTAGGCGCGGTATTTCTTCTTGGCCTTATTGGTTATGGCATAAACATTACACTGTTTGCATTTTTCCAAAAATCGGAAAGTTTTCATCTTGCCGTAATACTAAACACAGTTCCCGCCATTATAAAGGGAGCCGCGGGTACAGCAATAATTTTAGGATTAATCAAGCTTGACTTATTCCAGCTATTCGGCGTTTTTTCCACGTCTATGTTGTCGTGCGGGTTGTTGTTAGCTGCAAAACCGGCACCGACAAAAAAATTTACGCTTTCTCTTTCTCGTGCGTTTAACTTTATAAAGGACGCGTATCCCGGAGGCGTATCCCAACTAATAAACGAAAGCTGGATGGCCTTAAGCAATGGGTTAATAAAAGTATCAAAAACATACGTGGATGTTGGATTGTTCTCTCTGGCGAATAAAATCGCCAACATATTTGCCTTAATATCACTTTCGGTGTTTACGGTATTGTTGCCAAAGAACGCCGCCAGGAAAAAACAGCGGCTTGCATACGATATTGCGGAGACATTATTCATTGCCCTCGGAATGATAATTCTTGCCATTATACTAACGCTTGTATCGGAGTTGTTTGTAGGTAAAGTGTTTGGCTCTCAATACACGCCGTCAACAAGTGTTCTTGGCATGCTCATATTTGCAAGTTCCATAACGGCTGTCCATACATTTATGGAAAATTACTTCTATGTTGAAGAAAAGATCAAAACTATGATGATAATATCGATCACAAAGCTAGTCGTTTTTCTGCTGCTCGCACTCGCATTAACCCCGGCGTTGTCAATACAAGGCATGGCAATTGCACAACTCGCATCTGCAGTATTAACACTGCTGCTTGTTGCTATTGTAGTTATTACTGATTTGAAGAAGCGGACTCAAGACCAACAACAATCTGTGCTTTAATCAGAGCCTCCTCTTGTTTTCTTTGCTCCAAATCCAAAATCAATTCTGCTGGAATTCCATAACCTTTTCTCACACTTTCATCTATGTTACTTTGAGTTCTTTGTACTAATGTTTGGACGGTTTTTAACTTCTCCAAATCCACTTCGTGAGTTGATGGTTTGTATCCCAAAACCCATTCCTTCTCTTTTAGGCTCAACTTCATAGTTGGATTTGTTACCGATAAACTTTTAAATCTGCTCTCTTTGGTAATGAAAATAATGCGATCGGTATATTTTGGATACTTCATCTTTTCAGCTAAGGAACTAAAATCAACAGTTTCATAAGGACCTTCGGTATAAAACACATCCAACGGCCTATCTATTCTGTCGGCAAAGACAACAACCTCCTTGCCAAACTCTTTGTCTTTGGCCTGCAGAAGAACCGCTTGCGGTCCTGTTAAGTCCGGCACAAATACCAGCTCTCTCTTCACGTAGAAATAAACCAGCGAGACCATTATAACTGCATACAAGATAAGGCTTTTCATTAGTTTTTTGTTGCCAACATTGATCCTGTACACAAACCGGTGCAACAAACCGGACCCGGCAGCGCCAATAATTAAGGAAAGCGCCGGATACACCGGTATCATGTACCAAACAATTTTTGATTTGGATACCGAAAAGAACAAAAACATAAACAAACCCCATATTAAGAGGAAAATATAGTTCCTGTTTCTTCTGACAAAAGCGAAAAAAAGGCTGTAAGGAAATGCTCCCAGCAAGGCAACAAACCACAGCCGCATGCTAACTTTCAAAACTACAAAATACCAGTAAAGCGGCTTGGCTTTATCCTCAATACCACTCGTGGCTCGCGTCAAAATGTGATATCCAAGATACTCTTTTAAAAAAGTTGAGCCGTATCTTCTTACCATTTCCGCATGCCACGGTAGAAATACAGCAGAATACGCACCAAGCAAATAAAGATAGTTGGTAAATCTGACTTTCGCAATTTTAACATCGCCAAGAAAAGTGAGCAGAAATTCGTTGATAAATATAACCGGTAGCCCCAGAAAACCCACTATACTTTTTGTCATTACCGCAAATCCGCCCGATAATCCTGACAAAATCCAATAACGGCGATTGTTTGTTTGCAAGGCAAGCACGTAAAAATATAAACCCAGCGTCAGAAAAAACGTCATGGTAACATCAAGCATTGCAGAACGGGCATAGTATAGGTACTGGAAAGTGGTCAGCAACGAAAGAGCAGCCAAAAACCCGGCTGTCTTACCAAAAAGTTTTTTGCCAAAAAAATAAATCAGCAAGATAGTTGAAAAGCCAAAAACGGCCGATGGCAGCCTAGCCGCCAGCTCGGTAATACCAAATACCCTCATGGCAGCGACAACTAACCATAAGTACAATGGTGGTTTCTCAAACCACATAGCTTCTGGTACCCATTGCTGTGCCAGTAAATCGCCTTTAAGCAACATGTTTTTAGAAACTTGCGCGTAAATTGCCTCATCCCACGGTATAAAATGGTTTTTCCCAAGAGCAGTAAACAACAGAACCAAAGATAGTAAAAGAACTAAAGTTAAAGATAAGATCTCTGAGCCTAAGAATTTAGATAGAAGTTCATTTAAATTAATTTTCCCACCATATCTTCCTAAAGCGTATAAAAAGTAAAAGAATAAAATTAGCCAGAAAAATTCAGAATTATATGAATAAAAAATACCGGCAATAGCGAAGCCAACTACTGAAGACGCCATAGACATAATTAACAGCTTTTCTTTTTTATCGGAGACTTTAAACGATATGTATATCATTGAAAAAATTATAAAAAGGAAAAAAAGTAAAAATAACGAAAATCCAATAATTCCTGTTTCGGCAAAAACTTCACCCCAAATAGTATGTGCCGGAACTCTAACATTCAAACCCGCCGGATCCCTTCCAAAATATTCCGGAGCTACCTTTGTTTTACTAAATTGTTCAAAAAAACTTCCATAACCGCCACCTATATACGGATATTTTTCAAAAACTTGTAAAGCCCCGCGCAACAATAGAAAATGGGAATCGAACGAGTCAATCCTGTAATGTAAATATTGCTTTACGCTTGCGCGAAATGGACTTGATTTTATGTGATATTCATAAATCAAAGGAGAAACCACTAAAGTCAAACCAAAAAGAGCAAGAAGAAGACCTTTTTTACCTATATTTTGAACAAGAAATAGCACGACAAATACAAAAAACGAAACAAACGCCAAAATCCATGCGCTTCTAGAATTAGTCAAAGCTAAAATTGCAAGCATTGGAATAAACATAAAAAAATACGTAATTTTATGAGAAAACTTTTTTGATACAAGTATAAAAATGCCTAATATAGGTAAAACTGAAGCAAGAAGTCCGCCAAAATGATTGACGTCCCAAAATGTAGCCCCAAGCCTTGGCAAATGACCGGGAACATTCCACAAAGCGCCAAAAATAAACCCAAATTTCAAATAAACAAATAACTGCGCAAAAGCAAACATACACAATCCAAATACAACAAAGATATAAAACTTAATGTAGTTAAGAATTTTGTCTGGCTCGTTTGAAAATTTCTTATACAAAAAGATTCCAAAAATTACTGCCGTGCCAAAAAAACCAAGAAGTGAGATGCTCGAAAAAAGATTTTTTGAATTAATCAAGGAAATACTTCTAAAAAGTAAAAGACCCAATAGAAGAAATATAAAAGGATCTGAAACAAAATTTTTAATTTGCTGAAAAAAGATTTTACGCTTAATAGACCTAATAGCAAAAAATAAAATGTACAAAGAAAACGCAAGCATAAAAATTCTAATTGGAAGCACATCCCACTTGAATATACTAAAAAATTCCTTATGTAATAAAACTGAAAGTAAAATTAAAACAAAAATTGAAAATCTAGTATTTACAAAGATCAACATTAAAGATGAAATAAATAGTAGTATTAAAGTTAGAATTTCTAAATTCATCATTTTTCTTCTAGTACTTCCTTGTAAACTTCAAGCGTTTCCTTAGCCGCATTACTCCAAGTATAAATTTCTCTCATATCAGAAGGAATCAAAGGTCTTTGAGCAAAGTATTCTTTTTCGATTGCTCTAAATATAGAATCAACATCTCCCGGATCGCA
>Ga0075578_112_pt1 | contig 16080 bp, 13 predicted proteins | sample RifGroA2_FD_68194 | JGI IMG/M metagenome (GOLD analysis project Ga0075578, IMG submission 68194) | candidate division WWE3 bacterium GW2011_GWA2_46_9 | reverse complement strand
GCGCGAAACGGACACTATGCCAAATTGGGCCGGTTCGTCATGGTATTTCCTACGATATATTGATCCTAACAATGACAGCAGTTTCGCATCGCCGGAGAAACTTAAGAAATGGTTGCCCGTAGATTGGTACAACGGGGGAATGGAGCACACAACTTTGCATGTGTTGTATTCGCGTTTCTGGCACAAGTTTTTATACGATGCCGGGTTTGTACCAACAAATGAGCCTTATGCAAAAAGAACTTCACACGGAGTGGTTCTTGGCCCAGACGGCGCAAAAATGAGCAAGAGCAAGGGCAACGTCATCAACCCGGACGACATTGTTGAGGCATTTGGCGCCGACACCCTGCGAATGTACATGATGTTTATTGGCCCGTTTGAACAGAACGTAGCTTGGAGCAACGAGTCCGTGCAAGGTGTAAAGAGGTTTTTGACCAAAGCTTACGGCTTGGCTGCAACTGTTGTTTCTTCGGGCAAGGGCACATCAAGTGCAAAAGTATTGTCTACTGTGAATAGACTCGTCAAAAAGGTTGAGGAAGATCTGGAAGAGATGAAGTTTAACACCGCGGTATCGGCCTACATGGAGTGTGTGAATGCTTTGCAGAAAATGCAAGGCGATGTTGGCCTTGATGCAATAAAGCTGTTTGTGCAGGCGTTGGCGCCATGTGCGCCTCACTTAGCCGAGGAGTTGTGGGAGATGATGGGGGAGCGCTTCAGCATTCATACTAGCATTTGGCCTTCTTACGATAAAAAGCTGTTACGAAATGACATTGTTACTGTTGTTGTCCAGGTTAACGGTAAAACGCGCACTACTTTATACATTGAAGAAGCTAAAGCGGGGGATGAGGGGTTTGTTAAGGAACAAGCCTCTTCTGCGTTGAAAATGCGGGAATTTACCGGAATCAGGTGTGTCTTTGTTTCGCGTAGGCTAATAAACTTTGTATCGGAAAAGTAATTTGCGGTTATAATGCGGTAATTACTGTCTATTCTGACAAGACACATCCATATTTACATTAGTGATTATTGGCGTTAAGTTTCCCTCATGAGAAATATTGTGACCGCTTTGGTATGCCTTCTAACCGGGGTCTTCGTCTATTTTACCTACAAAGAATATACGGCAGCGCAAACAACCGTTTCCCTAGATGTAAAAGACAAAACACAGAAAACGCCTGTATTTGCGGAAGTATCCGGCGCCGTAAATAAACCCGGTTTGTTTGAGCTTTCGGAGAATTCGCGGGTCGCAGACCTTATTCGTGCAGCAGACGGATTGAGTACAAAAGCGGATACAACGTGGATTTCACAAAACCTTAATCTGGCGCAGAAACTAGCGGATTCCCAGAAAATTTACATCCCTTTTGAATGGGAAATAGTCGAATCGACAGGGGTAGTATCGCCGCTTGTGTCTTATAATGTCGTTGATTCCGCGCAAGCGTCGGAATCCGGCATCAACATCAACCAAGCGGCCGTTGAGGAATTAGTGACACTAACCGGAATAGGGGATGCCTACGCCGCAAGAATCATAAAAAACCGACCATTTGCAAATTTGGACGATTTTAGACAACGGTCACAAATTCCCGAGAAAACTATAAATGCACTATCTTCTTTGATCACATTTTAGATGTTTAGGCGATGGTTTGTGCTCATTTTAATCACCTTTGCTGCTGTTTGCAGGTTTGTACCGGCGTGTAGCATGCGCGATTGTAGGGACAAAATCGATCCGTTGGCAGGGTACAGCAGTTTTTGGGTCTTTGAAGGTGTGCGCAGCTATGTAACTGCAAAAATCGAAGATGGCTTGCCCAGCCCGCACGCGCAACTTCTCCTTGGGTTTATCATTGGTTCCGACTCGTACAAAAAGTTCTCCAGGTTTAACGACGTCCTCCTTAGGACCGGAACAATTCATGTGGCGGTGGTTTCTGGTTACAACATTAGCGTTGTGGCAATGTTTATCACAAAAATTTTGGGGCATATTTACTCAAAAAGGAATCTGGTTGCTGTTCTAACAATTACCGCACTTTATGCGCTGCTTTCGGGGTTTGAGCCGCCGGTGGTAAGGGCATGGTTTATGGCCGCGGCTGTAATTTTTGTCAAATTCCGCGGACAGCGCACCTACGCCATCCTACCCCTGTTATACGCGGCGCTTGTCATGATTATTCTTAATCCGGCATATATCTACAGCCTTAGCTTCCAGCTCAGCCTGCTGGCAACATCGGGCCTGTTTCTGTTTTCGCCGCACATAGAATCTCTTGTCAAAAAAGCGGTAAACGCCGGTGATTTGTTTGCAAATACCATAAGCTCAACCCTCTCGGCTCAAATCCTTGTTGTTCCCCTTTTGGCGTACACTTTTGGTTCAATAAGTGTTGTAAGTATTGTCGTAAACACGCTGATTTTATGGACGGTGCCGTTGGCCACGCTACTTGGCGCTCTATACGTTTTCGCCGGGCCTGCGGGTGTGCTAATTAAACTGCCGCTGGTTTTTTTCCTGGACATATTCATTTCGCTGACAGAGTTTTTCTCACATTTTCCGTATGCAGTTATTGACATCAAAAAATTTTCCTAATGCTGTGTTTGTGGCCTGTATACTGGCAATTTATGCATTGGTGATTATTGTGCGCTTGCAAGGCAGACGTCCTGATATGGTAAGCGTGACAGCTTTTGACATTGGGCAGGGCGATGCTATATTCGCCCAACTCCCCGGCGGCAAGACCGTGCTAATAGACGGTGGGCCGGACGCCAATGTGATAATGGATTTGAATGAAAAATTTCCGTTTGGTTTTTGCAAGCTGGATTTGGTACTGCTGACCCATTTGCACAAAGACCACTACGCCGGCCTAACAGACGTTTTAAAAAAATGCAGCGTGGACAGGTTTGTTTCCGGGAGTCTTTTTGCCGGTGATACTATTGAGCTTGGTTTAGCAACACTTACGGTTCTGTGGCCGCCAAAAGGTTACATTGACAAGAATCCGAACAATCTATCCCTGGTACTTTTTCTGGATTGCGGGGACTTTGAAGCTTTGTTTACGGGCGATGCCGAGGCAGAGGTATTGACCAAAATCAATCTACAACCGGTTTTGGCAAAAACCGACGGCGTTTTTGACTTGTACAAAGTGCCGCACCACGGCTCAGTTGACGGTTTTAGCCCGGAATTTGTTTCTAAGCTAAGTCCCGCGATTTCTGTTATATCCGCCGGCGAGAACAACGTTTACGGGCATCCAAGCCCCAAGGTTGTTACCGCCCTAGATGTGTTTGGCGATGTGTATATTACGGCGCGTGCCGGTAGCGTATCTATTGATAAAACCTGCGGTATGGAATAACATAAACCCATGTCTGTTGTTGATTTGATAAAGAAAACTGTAACAGAAGCGGTTGCTGATATTTACAAAATAGTACCGCCGGATGTTTTTGTTGAACACCCGGATAACGAGATGTTCGGGGACTACTCTACAAACATTGCTTTGGTACTTGCCAAACAACTTAAGCAGAGCCCGGAGGAGATTGCCAAGAAAATAAGCTATAAGTTAGACGATATTGGGGTAATATATAAGGTTGGTGATGCGAGTACCAAAATCTTCAGTTCAGTAGAAATAGCCCCGCCGGGCTTTATTAACTTTAGACTTAGCGCCGATTGGTTACAAGGTGTACTAGATGACATTCAGACCGACACTAACCACTATGGGGTGGAAAAAAAGGCGGTTGGCGAAAGAATTGCGCTCGAACACTCAAACGTGAACCCCAACAAGGCCGCGCACATTGGCCACTTACGAAACGCCTGTATCGGGCAATTCATAGAAAGAATTTATGAATTTTTGGGGCACAAGGTTGATGTTCAATACTACGCCAACGATGTGGGTGTCCAAGTTGCAACCTCTCTAATGGGCATGCACTTGATAAAAGACATAAAAGAAACGTCTTACGCAAAGTTTGATCATTTTGCGTGGGATGTGTATGCAAAAACGGAGTCTCTAATGAGCCAAGACCCGAACTTGGCAAAAGAAAGGAACGAACTTATGGTGCGACTGGAAAACCCGGCCAGCACAGAGAACAAAGAGATACGGGCGTTGGCAAACAAAATCCTGACAGAACAGCTAAAAACATTCCAGAAGCTGGACATTGATTATGACATTGTTGTACACGAGGCAGATATTTTGACGCTTGATTTTTGGAAAACTGCTTTTGAAGCCCTGAAAAAAAATGACAACGTGTACTTTGCGACGGAAGGAATCTCCCAGGGTTGTTGGCTAGTGCTCGTGAGTGATAAAATCTCAAAGCGGGACTCTGAAATAGACCGGCAGGTAGAGGAGGATAAGATTATCGTTCGATCGAACGGAGTGCCAACGTATACCGGAAAAGATATAGCGTACCACATGTGGAAGTTTGGCCTTTTGGGTAAAGATTTTTTTTATGAACAAATGGATGCGGCGACGCAGGCGAAAGACTTGTGGGTTACCACTGCTGCGTCGCCGCATAAACCCGCCGATATAACATTCTCCGGAGTTGCTCGCGTTTTTGACGTTATCGGCGGCGAACAGACCTACGCAATGGATGTTGTCAAAAAAACACTCAAATACCTTGGGTATGAAAAGGAATCACAAAATATGACGCACGTTAACTACGGATTTGTCTACTTATCGCCCGCAACGGCTGCAAAGCTTGGTATAGCCACCGACGATGGAAAAACGCGCTACGGCATGAGCGGCAGAAAAGGGTGGGGTATTAAAATCGACGACTTTGTAGACATGGTTGACGAAAAACTCCAGGTTGAGCACGGCGCGTTTCCGGCGCTAAAAAACGTGCGAAACGGCGCAATCAAGTTTGAGATGCTCAAGTATAATACCTTTCAAGATTTGGTTTTCGACCTAGACGCGGCGCTCAACATAAAAGGCTTCTCCGGGCCGTATTTGCAGTACACGCACGCGCGGGCGCATTCGGTGATGGAAAAGGCCGGGTATATCTATGATCCAAATCTATACCAGTACGATGCAAAGTCCGTCATCCTTGACGCCAGAGAACTCAGCATTATGCGCTGGTTGCAGCGATATCCGGAGGTTGTACCGGAGGCCGCGGACAAGTTTGCACCCAACTTGATGTGTACGTACCTGTTTGAGCTGGCGCAAAGGTTCAACTTGTTTTATAACGATTTGTCCATATTGGGCGCGGACACGCCGCAGCAAAGAAACTTCAGGCTTTTGCTGACAAAGTGTGTCGCCGATGTTATGAAGAGCGGCTTGTTTTTGCTTGGCATTTCGGCGCCGGAGAGGATTTAACACGTGTTCCCGTTTGGAAAAAAAACTCCCTCAAAAACGCTGTCAAGGGTTAAAACAACATTTCACTCTGTTTTTGCCGTTATTGTACTGTCCGCGTTTGTGTTAGGTATATCTTATTTTGTCCGCGAATTGTCATTGCTGACGCCAACAAAGCTGGCGGCGGTTTCGCAGCCGGTTTTGGATAAACTGGGGGTGAGCAATGAAACGGCCGGCGAGGTTGCGGGTGAGTTTGCCAAACGCGCGGAACCGCCGGCCGCGGTTGAGGCGCCAAAGTCTGTTGAGGAAGAAAAAGAAGCGCTTTTTAGCATCGCCGTTTTTGCCGATGTTCACAGCGATTTGGAAATCAACACGGTTTTTCTGCTTGGCGATGAAACGGACCTTGGCGTGCCCAAAGACTTGGCTGCGGTCAAAAAGGTGATGGATGACAGCGGACTGACTTACTACGCGCTTCCGGGGGACAGGGACTTATACGATACTGTTGGCCAGCAGGCTTTCTTGGATGTATTTGGCGTAAATTATCATAGTGTTGGTATTGGCGGCAAAAAGTTTGTATTGCTCGATAACAGCGCCAACTTCACCATTGTGCTGGGCAACCTTATTGACTGGTTTGTGCGCGAAGTTGCCGACGCGGACTTTGTATTGCTTTCTCAGCCTTTGTACCACCCGTCCAACGACAAGGTCATGGGCGTTGTTGACGGGGAAGAGGATGCTGCGGTGCGCAAACAGGCGCTGGAGCTGCTTGACGTAATTAGGGCCTCGCCGGTTGTTGCCGTAGTTGCCGGAGATCATCATATGTCCAGCACATCGCCGGATCCGGTGGATACACAATTGACCCACTACGTTGTTGGCGCCATAACGCGCGAGAGGAACCTGCAACCGCCCCGCTTTGGCGTTTTGACGATTTTCACGGACGGGGATTACGAGGTTAAAGATGTAGTACTGTGATAAAATCGCCTACGGGCGTTTGGAGGGGTGCGAGAGCGGTCTAATCGCCACGTCTGGAAAGCGTTGGGCTGTGAAAGCGGCACGAGGGTTCGAATCCCTCCCCCTCCGCCAAGGTTATGCCCACCTTCGGTGGGTATTTGAGGGGAGGGATTTGAATGCCGGAGCGAGTCCCGCCGCGGCGGGACGAGTGAGGCGGGGTCGCAGCTTTCAGACGTTATGAGCGATATGACGTTGACGTTGTGGGAGCTTTTGGTACGTGCGCTCCCATTGAAATAGGAAGCCTCGTGGACAAGAGAAATGCCGACTTTTTGGCCTCTGGACCCGTTTTAGCTTCTTTTCTTGTCATAGTATATCATACTGTATAATTTGGTTGTGATTGTTGCCGCGGAGGGGTGCGGGAGTGGTTTATCCGGCCGGTCTTGAAAACCGTGCGTCTTTTAGGCACGAGGGTTCGAATCCCTCCCCCTCCGCCAGATAAGCTCCCGTAGTTCAACGGATAGAACGGGGACCTCCTAAGTCCCAAATGCAGGTTCAATTCCTGCCGGGAGCGCCAAATCGGGTTAAACCTCTTTCTGAGCCGTTGTTGCAATTAAAACACCAACACGGGTCAGACCAGGGTTCAACTAACCTTGTTATCTTGGCTATCCAAAATTACGTTTAGCGACGTTATTGTTCTAATGCTTAAGAAACAGGTTGAAGCGGGTTAAACCTATTCAAAATATCTGGTTCTGAATTTAATCAAAATCGGCAAAAGTATAATCGCAATAAAAAGCGCCGGAATCCAGCTTTTGGTGTGAACCCACGTTTCGGTAAGGTAATACATTGGAATGCCCAAAACCGCATGGGCAATAGTTGTACTCAGAAAGAACGTTTTGTACTTCAATTTAAGAAAACCCGCACCGTAGGCCAGAAGTTCGCTCGCGGACTGCCCTACGGTCATTCTTAACATAAAAATGGTTTCGGGTTCTTTGCCCTTTACAATCTTAAATTTCTTCATTTCCTCAACCGCCTCGCTGCTGATGATGCGCCTTATAAACGCCTCGCCGTACTTTTTTCCAAGGACGTAAGCCGCTGAGGAGCCAACCGTGCTGCCTATTAAATCAATGATGTAAGCCTGCTTCCAGCCGATTAACGGCGCGGAGGCCAAAGTTAACGTGCCGCCCGGAATGGGCGGCCAAATTATGCCCGCGATTTTTATGCTAAGTAGAAGTACAACATACAAAACTGTGTGCTTTTGTGCCCACAGCTGCAATTGCCCAAAATACGGCGATTTTAAAAACAGCAAAAAGGCGATGAATGTGCCCACTACGGAATTGCGAGACGGCCGCCGCAGCACCCCGCCATCGTGTATCATTAACAGTATGATCAGGAAGCTGCCTAACATACTTATTGCCGCGGGAATGCTTGTACTCCTTTTAGCTTATTTTCCAGTTATGCGCGATGAAATATGGTACAAGTTTATGCGGGCAAAAGGGCAGAAATTTGTACTCTCGGAAAACACAGCCCAAAAACAAAGCCCCTTTGCTGCGCTCATTTCCACCCGCCCAATAAGCATTGCGCCCGTAAATCGTGATTTTTCCGTTGTGATTGAAAAAATCGGTGTGAACGTGCCCGTAATCGCCGATGTCCCCGTAACCGACGAAGCCGCTTACGCGCAGGCGCTCAAAAACGGTGTTGCGCACGCATCAACATCGCAATACCCATCCAAATTGCCCGGGAACGTGTATCTGTTTGCACACGCGTCACTGAACTTTTGGCAACTCGGCAAGTACTCAAGCGTTTTTAACCTGCTACGTAAGCTTGATCTTGGCGATAGAATCCACGTCTTTTACAAAGGCGATGAGTTTGTCTATGAGGTTGTGAACAAGGAAGTTATGTCGGGGTGGAATACGTACCCTTTGACCCGCGCGGTGATTGAGCCTACGCTCACCTTGCAAACGTGCGATCCGCCCGGCACAACGCTAAACAGGCTGGTGGTTACCGCCAAGCTTATCTGATGCCAACGGTGTACAAATCGGTTTGCTCACCGGACTTCAGCGATGTGAGTACAATAATTTTGTCGCCGCCCGGCGCGCTAAATACCATATCCGAGTACATACTGTTGTTATAAACCACGGTTTTGTTTGTACCATCAATTCTAATTAGTCCAATTGTCCCTTTGTATTCCTGATCGGAATAGTTTTCAATGAGAATTAAATGGAAGCTATCGGCGTACCAGGAAACTTTGGGTTTTGGATTTTTGGTATCAATTGTGAAAACCACGGTTTCTACCTTCTCGCCAACCGGCAAAGGTTTTTCCATGTTATAGACTTTGTACGAAATAGTAGTGCCTGTTGTTTCCGTGTATAGGAATTTTTTATCGTCGGGGGACCAAATGGTGTCCGACGCCGTTGCAATTTCCTTTAATTCCTGTGGCAAGTTAACCTTGGCAATAAAGTCGGCCCTTTTTTTTGCCAACTCCTGGTTCCATGTTTGCCTCAAAAGTTCGGGCGCGGAAGTTGATTCTGCGGTGTTTGCATTGAGGTCTACAAGGTAATAGTTGTCCTTTGCGTCCAAAACCAAAAGAGACTTTTCGTCCGGTGCCCATTCAATGGCCTTGCCGTCCGAGTAAAAGTTGTATGCAGTGTCTTCAAGCGCGGCGTACGGTGTTGATCTAAAAAGGCTTAAACCAGCGTTTGTGAGTGGAATTACCCACACGCCCGGCGATGTGCTGTCTTTTGTAAAAAATGCAAGTTTCGACAGTGACGGCGATATTGTGGGCAATCTGGCGCCGGTGTTTGTTAACGGTTCCAGCCTTGGAGTTTGAGAGACAAGAATGGCGGTTATGTCGGTGACGAGTTCGGGAAAAACCTCTATCTCTTTGGTCCAGGTTACAAATCCATTTTTCAGCATCCGCAGCGTATGTTTGCCCGGTGTAACGGCGGAGATTGTGTCGTTAGTTGCGCTGGTGAGTTGCCCGTCTACATATATATTTGCGCCTTCGGGTATTGACTTGGCGCCTATCATTCCGGTTCTTGACAAGTCGATTTTATTTTTTTCTTTGTCCAACCTGTATCCGGCTGTATATAGGTATAGCACCGTTGTTGCTGAAAAGATGAGGATGGCAGATATTATGGTTATTACGGTTCTTTTTTCCATGTGCGGTTATTTTAGCACAGCGGGAGGAGGTGGCGGGCAGCATGTTGCGCCTTCAGAAACGGGCCGCTAAGGCGGCCCTCACGGACATACCGTGACTTCTTCAGTCACAACATGCTGCCCGCCACCTCCCCCCGCCCTGCTATAATCACGTCATGTTCACAAAGAAAATTGCGATAGACCTTGGAACGGCAAACTCCCTTGTTTACGTTTCCGGAAAGGGGATTGTCTTGCAAGAGCCAACCGTTGTTGCGGTTACGCTGGACGACGATCAACGGGTTATCTCGGTTGGCGCGCACGCGCTTGAGATGGTAGGCAAAACGCCGGACAACATTGTGGCCACCCGCCCGCTAAAATCCGGAGTAATTGCAGATTATCTGGTTACGGAAGCTTTGCTGCGGTATTTTATAAACAAGGCGGTTGGATCCGTGCGCTTTTTTAAGCCTGACGTGCTGGTTACGGTTCCGGCCGGGGCAACTTCGGTTGAGGCAAGGGCTGTGCTGGACGCGGCGTATTCGGCCGGTGCCAAGCGCGCGTTCCTCATCCCCGAACCTTTGGCTGCATCCATTGGAACCGGCCTCCCAATCTCCGAACCCGGCGGCAACATGATTGTGAACATTGGCGGCGGTACAACGGAAATTGCCATTGTGTCGTTGTATGGCATGGTTGTGCACGGGAGCGTTCGCGTGGCCGGAAATTCTCTGGATGAGGCAATTGCCCAACACATTCGCCGCAAGTACAACCTGCTCATTGGCGATGGCGCGGCGGAGATGGTCAAGATAACGGTTGGCGCCGCTTTTCCGCTTCCACGGGAAGAACAGATGGAAGTGAAGGGTAGGGATTCGGTGAGCGGGTTGCCAAAAACCATTGTGGTTTCATCGGGCGAGATTGTTGCGTGTCTGGCGCCGCCTTTGGCACAAATTGCGCTGGCGATTAAGAGTGTGCTGGAGAAAACACCGCCGGAATTATCATCGGACATTATTGACAAGGGGATTGTGCTAAGCGGGGGCACGGCTTTGCTGCGAAACATCGACAAGTACATTACGCATTTTGCAGGTGTTCCGGCGCACATCGCCGATGACCCTATGCTATGCGTGGTAAAAGGCGCGGGTAAGGCTATTGAAAATTTGGAGATTTTTGACAGAAGTCTCACCAGGAAGTGATGCCAAGATATATTGCCGGCGTGAAAATTGATTTTGAGTTGACCAAAGATGATGTGTTAAAGCGCATAGAGGAGATTATAGCTGCGGATGAGAAGGCTTACATTTGTACCGTTAACGCGGAATTTATAATGGCCGCAAACAAAGACCCCGAATTTAAAGAGATATTGAATAAGTCGGCTATATCTTTTGCCGATGGTATTGGCGTTGTCTTGGCTGACGAATATCTCCAAGCTTTGGAGAAGTTGCCAAGGAACATCTTGTTTCCTTTTACCGCGTTTATCTATGGATTTTATATTGGCCTATTGGCAGTTATTCGCCCGCGATTGTTCGGTTCTAAAGTTATTAAAGGTTCTCAATTTATATACGACATGTGCGACTTGGCGGCAAAAAGAGGATATACGGTTTTTTTCCTTGGCGGCGGGTGGGGTAAAGCGGGCGATTTGGCCACAGAAGTTTCGCATACTATGTCGCACAGATTCAACAATTTACGAGTGGTTGGCGCTTCCTCAAAGTTTAGCCGTTTGGCCGGCGATGATGCTGCAACCGCATCCTTTATTAACGAAAGTATGGAAAATAATGTCAGCAGGAGAATCAACATGTTATTTATAGCTTATGGCCACGGATATCAAGAGCGGTGGGCGGTAAGAAATAAGGACAATATTTGTGTTAATGTGGTAATAGGTTTGGGCGGTAGTTTTGATTACGTTGTATGTGGAGAATCGGTGTTTCTGAGGATGCTAAGGCTAGTGAATATGGAGACATTGTACCGATTTATTACTAAGCCTAGAAGATGGCGTCGTATATTGATTGCTTTTCCAATCTTTCCTATCTTTATATACTATTTATCTCTTTGTATGCGGTTAAAAAAACAGCAATAGACCCATAACAAATAATTCATTGACATGCCAAACGTGTTGTGAAAGTATAATGACATGCAATTAGAAGAAAAATTGTACACATCTACCGAAGTAGCCGATGTACTTGGCGTAAGTCTACGATCGGTTTACAGATATTTGGATGAGGGAAAGATAACTGCAGAAGTTAAAACGGCAACCGGAAGACACAGATTTACAAAGCAAAACATCTTGGATTTTCTATATCCTTTGGGTACAGACAAACAGCCATTAAAGATGGAAACAGTGTCACAACCCGTTACCAGGCCTAAACAAAGAATGGAGGAGCCGGTTATTAGGCAACCGCAACCGCAGCAAACAGCGCCGGCTGACGAGGAGGCCGTTGATTGGTTGAAGAAGTTCAGAGAAGCTGCGGAAAAATACAGGCAAGAACAAGATCGAGCGACTGAAGTAACCGGACCAGCGTCCCAACCACCGCAAACCATAAGCGGGCTTGGCGATGTGCAGCCGGAACCAAAGGTTGAAATGCCCGCACCGCCCCAAAAATTCTTCTATAGAAGTTCGGTAGGCGGGTTAAAAGACATAGCTCAAAACATTGACAAGAGCGCAAGGAAACTGAATACCGACTACGCCTTTACGCTAAATGCCGGTTTGTCATTGCACAAACCCATTAAACCGTTCTCGGTTCTGCACGTTTATGTTGCGCCAAAAGACAGGGAAATGTTTGAACGAATGCTACAACTCACCACTTCCGACGAGGCCAACGCCCAGCTGTGTATAGTTGAAGCAAGTGGCCAGCACGTGTTTTCCGAGAGAAGAGAGATGCACGGCCTTTATGTTGTGTCCGACTTGCAATTGAGACGCGATCTGCTCGATGCCGGTGAAGAAGACTTGGCGCGCGAAATCAGCTGATGTACAATCTCCCTTGTGGAACATCCGTTAAAAAAGAAAAACATCATAAATGTTCTTGAAAGTTTAATAGCCGAATCCCATCAACCGGACCAAAAATTGAAAATACTGTTTGTTGCAGTGGAAGCAAGTCCTTATGCATCGGTTGGAGGGTTTGCTTCGGTTGTGGCTTTCTTGACCAAAGAGCTCAAAAAGCGCGGACACGATGTTAGGATTTTTATGCCGAAGTTTGGGTTTCTTGACGAAGAAAAGTACAAAACGAAAATGGTATGTGAAGGGCTTAAAGTACCAACTGACGATGAAGACAAAGAATTTTTGGTTTGCAATGTAAAAACCACAACCGTGGGCGACGTGCAAACATACTTTCTTGAAAATCAGGAATATTACGAACTCCGTGCAAACGTATACAGTTATTCGGACGACCCAACCAGATGGGCTCTTTTATCCAGGGGTTGCTTGGAGTTTATAAAAACCGGCGATTTTGTACCCAATATCATTCATTGTCATGACTGGCATACCGGCATAGTTGCGAATTATTTGAAGACCGTTTACAAAAAAGATCCCATTTTGCGCGATATTGCGAGCGTTTTTACCATCCACAACTTGGCGATACAGGGCATTCAAGACATGAACAACTTCTCTGAGATGGACTTTGACGATGGTAAGTCTCCGGTAGCATCACTTTTTGACCCTACGCTAAACAAACAGAATTTTATGAAAAGAGGCATAATTTATTCCGATGTTGTGAATACGGTGTCAAAAACAGACACACTAATTGAGAAGAACTATGACAGTAATTCAACAGACAAACGTGTTTACAACAAGCTTACTCTGCAGAAAGAATTTGATCTGCCCCAAGACGAGAATGTCATGCTCTTGGGATTTGTCGGAAGGTTGGATTGGCAAAAGGGCGTAGACCTTATGATAAAAACTTTAGATTATGTTTTGTCCGATTTTGACGTACAATTCGTCCAGGTTGGCGGTGGTGATGCCGGACTTGCCGACATGCTGCGCGGATTGCAGGAGAAACACCCCGGGAAAGTTGGCATACATACGCATTTAAACTTTACGCTCTCCAGATTATTGTTTGCCGGTTGTGATGCAATTTTATACCCGTCGCGGTTTGAGCCGTGCGGAATTGTTCAGCTTGAAGCAATGAGATACGGGGCTATACCCGTTGTGCGTGATGTTGGTGGTTTGTCTGATACCGTTGTCGGTTTTAACTCAACCTCCGGCGAGGGCACGGGTTTTGTATTTAAGAACTTTAGCGAGTTTGCATTGCTTGGGCAAATAGTCCGCGCAATAGAGATATTTAAGAACAAACCCTTGTGGAAAAAGGTACAGAGAAATGCCATGAAACAAGACTTTAGCTGGTCATACAGCGCTAGGGAATATGAGCGGCTGTACGAGCGCACACTCTCCATCCAGAAGGTTTGACAATCCTATATGAATTTGCTATTATAGTCGTCGTGGAAGGCCCGATTCGGGCGGAACGTTTACTTTTCTATTCTGTGGGCAGGAGAATAGGAAATCAGTTCCGCCCGAATCGGGCCCTCTTCATGCTATAATCTTGCAGATGAGGCTGGCCTTTTTACTCCACTTGTATCAACCGTCAACGCAAGACGAAGAAACGCTCCGCCTCATTGCAACAACCTCGTATATACCCCTTGTCAAGAAAATAAAATCAACAAAGAATTTGAGACTCTCGCTAGACATACCTTTGAGCCTATTAGAGCAAATGGACAAACACGGGTATAAGGCCTGGATTGACGATGTGAAAGATTTGGTAACCGCGGGAAGGGTTGAGCTTACGGGAAGCGGCGCATACCATCCGCTCTTGCCAAAACTCCCCACCGCTTTTGTTGAAAAACAGGTAATTCTAAACGAATATGCTCTTGGGTATTACTTTGGAAGCAAAATCGGCTTTGAAGGCGAACCGGCTATTACGGTCAAAAACCTAGCCGGATTTTTCCCTCCCGAACTCGCAGTCAGCGATTCTTTAATGTATACGCTGGCCGAACTTGGTTACAAGTGGGTGGCGGTAAACGAATTTGCCGTTCCTGCTAGTATGCAATACTCTGTCATTTTACACTCCGGTTGCTCCGTCAGGTTGGTATGTCGCAATGCCGGGTTGAGCAATCTCCTGTCTTTTAAGCGCAATTTAGTTACAGACGATTTTATGAATATGCTTTCTGCTTGTGGCGACAGCGTTATTGTTATGGATGGCGAGTTTTTTGGGCATCATTATAAGGATGGTATCGTGCTTTTTGATAAGTTGCTTGATGAGTTTGCACAAAATGGTGTTGAACTGACAACTGTTGCGTATCCATTGTGGGAAAATAAGGAAAACCCTGTTTTATCGGCTCTTTGGGAGCTTTATAACACGGTACTTAAAGAGTATGCGCCGCAACCGGCGGCCACAGACAACGATAAATTAGGCAATTGCGCGTTATGGAATACAAATGTGGTAACAGAGCTGGTAGGCGATGTTATTTCACATAAAGTCTCGACAGACTTCTTGGTAATGCGGGTTCTTTATTCCGATCAGTTTTGGTGGTTATCTAAAGAATTTGTTTTCGACAAAATGCTGAATAATCCTTATGAAGCAAGAAAAGCAATAGTAATGTATGAAGAAATTATAAAAAGTATAAATAGTGAGGACATATCACTTGCTGTTGAAAAAACCAAACGACTTCTTAAAGTATAATAATATATGAAAATTGCTACTTTAATCCACTTATATCAACCATATAATCAGCAAGAAGATGTTTTAAGTAGAATTATAAACGAATCGTACAGACCGTTGATGCTGGGTCTTAAAGAAAATCCAAAGGTAAAATTAACAGTGAATATCACAGGTACGTTAACCGAATTGCTGGTTAAGAAGGGATTTACCGATGTTGTGACGGATTTGCATTTGCTGGCGTCACGTAAACAGGTAGAGCTTACGGGGAGTGCAATGTACCACACAATTCTACCGTTGCTACCCAAGTATGAAATAAACAGACAAATAACCATTAATAACACCATCAATAAAAGATATCTGGGTGAAGTTTTTAGCCCGAGTGGGTTTTTTTCGCCTGAATTGGCGATTAATGCGTTGGTTTTACGCGAGGCGGTTAGCCAAGGATTTGTTTGGATTGCGGCACCTGAACTTTCGTACGGAGCGACTTTACCATCAACAACTGTTTTGCATAAGGATGAAAAAACCGGTCTGTTTGTGTTTTTCAGAAACAAGCGGGTTAGTTCTCTTATTCTTTCAGCCGCCGTGAGGGATGCTCAACAGTTATGGCAGGAAACAAATGATATACACAAGTCAAACTACTGGTTTGTTGTTATGGACGCCGAGACCTTTGGCCATCACAGAATTGGGCACGAAAAGCTATTGTTTGAAATCTTAACTTCGCCAAATTTCGAGCCAATCACAATAAGCGAGTTGTTAAAGGAGATGACGGCAACGGCAAAGGTTGAAAATGTAATTTTGCGCCCGTGTACCTGGACGAATCAGGAACAGGACTTTTGGGTGAGCAGTAATAAGACCTATATCCTGTGGAAAGACCCGACAAACCCAATACATAAGTTTCAATGGCAACTGGCTAATTTGGCTATGAAATCGGTGAATGCGCCTGAGTACAAAAACCCATCTAAACAAACCTATAGTTGGCGGAAAGCGAGAAAGCAGTTGGATATAGCGTTGGCCTCTGATCAGTTTTGGTGGGCGAGTGCTAAGCCTTGGTGGAGTCTAGAGATGATTGAATCCGGCGCATATGCGCTAAAGCAAGTCCTTGTGACGCTGGACGCAAGCGTTGCTGCGGC
>Ga0075578_108_pt1 | contig 16703 bp, 14 predicted proteins | sample RifGroA2_FD_68194 | JGI IMG/M metagenome (GOLD analysis project Ga0075578, IMG submission 68194) | candidate division WWE3 bacterium GW2011_GWA2_46_9 | reverse complement strand
GAGCCGTTCCAAAAGTATTACAACGAGCCGCAGCTCATTTCGAACAAAATTACGGCCAGAGCGCAGGAATTAAGACTCTTGTTAAATAAGACTATGCTTGATGCCGGGTTTGCACCGCACCCAAGAGAATACTGGCACTTTTCATACGGCGATAGAATGTGGGCGGAGTATTACCGGAAAGATTTAATTTACCACGAGTTAGACATCCCCGAAGCCATGTATCACCGGCATTATAAGATTCTGTGGTTCAAACTACTTCGACACGTCTGGAAGTTTATGAACAAGTACCTTCGTATTCACACGAACTATTGATACTGGTGAGGGCGCCGGGACTCGAACCCGGGACAAAGGGATTAAGAGTCCCCTGCTCTGCCACTGAGCTACGCCCCCACAGCTCCTTGGCGCGCCCGGAGGGATTCGAACCCCCAACCCCTTGTTCCGAAGACAAGTGCCCTATCCGTTAGGCTACGGGCGCACGACACAGCCATTAGGTTTAATTGCAGCCATTATAGCAACTTGTGCTAAACTGTCACTATGCCGTTGGCGAAAAATCGCAGCAAGCTAATTGTTGGCGCCGTATCAGCGCTTTTTCTAATCGCCGTAATTTTCTTTGTCAAGAATTCAATAAGTACCGAAGAAATAAAAACCGACACAGACAGTCAAAAAGAACCCTTTGAAATAAGCCCGGCAATTGTCTACTTGCAACTCCCTGATGGTACAAACTATCGCGCACGGCTTGAAAACAAAGACACGGTGGAATACCTCTTTGACTATCTACGGAATGAAAGGGGCTTTAAATACGAGAAAGTTGCTTACACGTACGGCACTGAGATTGACAACATAAACAGCAAAAAAGCCCCAACAGGCTATAAATGGGCAGTCTACAAAGGCGACGACGATATTACATCTGACATAGACAACGAGCGTTTGGAGAATGAAACCACTTACGTACTCCGGTTAGTCAGAAAACCGCAATAGTATCACTCGTATCGCAGTGCTTCAATGGGGTCTTTTCTGCTGGCTTTGACCGCAGGATAAGTTCCAAATACCACACCCACCGCAATGGAGAACCCAAGCGCCAACGCAACGGAGCTCAAAGGTACTGAGGTTCTAATGAAATTGCTCACAACAAGAGAACCAAGCCATCCAAGAGCCAATCCAATTATGCCGCCGGAAACGCTTATTAAGACCGACTCAATTAAAAACTGCACACCTATGGCAAAAGATGTTGCACCAACGGCTTTTCGCAAACCTATTTCTCTAATTCTTTCGGTTACGGAGACAAGCATGATGTTCATAATCCCTATGCCGCCCACAAAAAGAGAAATACCGGCGATGGCGCCAAGCCCGGCAGTTACCATTTTCAGAATATTTTGAATTGACGCCAATATATCCTGCGGCGATATAACCGAAAACTCGTCCTGCTTTAGGTCCCGCAGAAGCGCCTGTTCAATTAGTTTACCTGTTTTGTATATACCTTCTTCGCTCGTATCTTTCACAGCTACGGAAATTCCGGAAAACTTGTCTATACCCAAAGTGCTCTTTATTGAAGAGTAAGGCGCGTATACGTTGTCGTCAAATTCTTGACCCTTTTCTCCGGTGTAGCCAACAACCGTGTAAGAATCTCCGGAGATGCCAATTTTTTTTCCAACCGGGTTGTTTTGACCAAACAGCTCTTTTTTAACCAAAGGGCCTATTACGGCAACCTTGCTTTTTGATTTTATATCAGCTTTGGTGAGAAACCTGCCCTTTTGCATCTCTAAATTGAAGATGTCAAATCCTTGTTCGCTTGCACCTATTATTGAGGCGTAATACGTCTTGCTTTTATATTTAACCGTTGCGCCGGATCTTATGGATGGTGAAAACGCGCGAATGCCGCTTCCGGCGTAAGTTTCAATTAGTTTAAGGTGTTTTTCGTCTAGCTTATTTAACGAAAAAGACTCGGCGGGATCGCCGGAAAAGTCAACTTTTCCGGGTGCTACAAATAAGACACCTGCGCCAATCGCATCAAACTGATCCTTAATGTAGTTTTGAATGCCGATACCAATGGAGACAAGCGTGGTGACTGCAAAAACGCCTATGATCACACCAAGCATAGTCAGAGCCGACCTGACTTTGTTTGATGAAAGCGCGGCCAAAGCGGTTTTTAGCGTGTCAACATAGACATACATTAAACAATCCTCCCGTCGCTAATGGTGATGATTTTGTTGGCGATCTTGGCTAAATCCGGATCGTGTGTAACCACCACAACGGTCTTTCCAAGAGCGTTTAGTTGTTTTAGCAGCGCAATAATCTCATCGCCGGTTTTACTGTCCAAATTTCCTGTTGGCTCATCGGCCAAAATTATTGACGGGTCGTTTACCAGCGCTCTTGCAATAGCAACCCTTTGTTTCTGCCCGCCGGATAATTCATTCGATTTATTGCGAATTCTATCTTGAAGGCCAACAAGCGTTAAAATCTCAAGTGCTTTTGTTGCCCTGTCACCGCGAAAATCACTGTACTGCAAAGGCAGCATAACGTTTTCAAGACAATTTGCACGTCCGAGCAAATTAAAAGCTTGAAAAACAAAACCAATCTCTTTGTTTCTAATTCTGGCCAACTCCTTTTCACCCATTCTTTCGGTATTTTTCTGGTTTAGCACAACGGTACCAAAAGTCGGCGAGTCCAGCAAGCCCATTAGGTGCATTAAAGTTGACTTGCCGGAGCCGGATTTTCCAACAATAGATACAAACTCACCCTTTCCTATCTCAAGTGAAACGTCTTTTAGTGCCTCTATAACCTCGCCGCCAACCATGTAGGTCTTGCAAACGGTTTGAACTGTCAGAACAGGGGTCATTGTAGAATTTTGGCTTTTTTACCCTCAACAAACTCAACTTTATTGGTTTCTGGCGTTACAATAGGTTGTGTGAGTGACGATTTTATTTGGGTGTAGTAATCGCCTTCCAGCCCTTTGTCTATGTATAGCTTTGCCAATTTGCTGTTTTCTACTATCCAAACGAACGAGCCTTTGGTATCGGTTGTAATACCGTCAAAAGGAACGGCGGATACTTCAGTTTCCGTTTGCTCAATTATTATTTGGGCATCTCCATTCATTCCGTATGCTATATTCTTGCCTTTTGAATCCGTAATGCCGATTTTCACGGCGAAGTCTTTGCCAACCATGTCAGACACATCGGCATATTGTGGAAGGCTCAAAACCACACCGTCTATTTGTTCAGCAAACGCATCCAAACCAATTTTCACTCTCTGGCCTTCTTTAACGGCACCAAAGTCCTCTTGGTCTACGGAAACTTCAAATTCAAGAGTCGTCAGGTCAGCAACTTTTATCACTGTCTCACCGCTTGAAACATATTCCCCGGGCTTCTTGTCTGTCTTTATTACAGTTGAGTCAAACGGCGCAGTGATGTACGCTTTGCCCAGCGATGCAACCGTCGATTGATACTCGGCTTCGGTCTTTTCAACTGCCGAAGTTAGCCTGCGCAACTCAACTTTGTATTCGTCTTTCCCGCCAAAACCGTCCAGATTAGTGGCGTAGTTCTCAACGTGCAGGTCGCGCACCCGCTTTGCAACCTCAACCGCCTTTGCTTTTGCTTGCGAATCAAGGTAAACGTCTGTGTTAAACACGGAGGCCAGCGGCTGCCACTTCTTAACGGCATCGCCTTCTGAAACTGTTAGGCTTGTTACCCTCCCGGACAGCGAAAACGCCAGCTCTGCATAGTTTTTTGACTTTACCACGCCGCTTGCCGACACGCTCCTTAACACAACCACATTCTCCAATTCCACTTTTTTAGCCGGAATCGCGTTATTCTTGGTAACAAAAAAATAAGTGCCCACACCAACTAGGACTAGTACTACAAGTATTGCTGCAAGTATCTTTTTTTCCATATTAATGAACCAAACTTTTAATGGTAGCTAAGTCTCCGGTGGGCATATAATATACCCTGGCAACCTCTTTGTTGTTGTTGTAAAAGGATTTTACGGGCGAGGCTTTTTGCATCCAATAAGCCGCTTTTGGGTTTGTTACGCTGTGGGTAAAGCTTTGCGGATAAGCTATGTAGATAAAGTACCCGGCCAAATTTGTGTCTTTTTTTAAAGCAACGTAGTATCTGGAAATCGAGTCGCGCTCGTTGGTGGAGTAATACTCGGCCGGTGCGCCCTCGTTTATAAAATCGCCAATTTCTTCCCAGTGTCTGTAATAGGGGAAGCCGAATAGGCTTAGGTGAAATATTACATTGGGTTTTGGCAGCTCCCAGATGAGAAAGTGTTCCGGTTCCCACGGATATTCTTGCGTGTGATCCACAAAAACCGCATGTGCTAGAAAAGCCATAAAGACGAAAAGAACTACAAGTCCAGCTGCGTTTGCGTAAACACCAATTCTTTGTCCCAAAACTTTTTACTGCCCAGACCGTTTTGATTTTTACCAGCGATGCTATGAATAAAAGCGAGTAGATGTAAAAAATCAGTTTCGGATTATATGTCTTAAATGTGACTATTGAGCTTGATAGCTTGTCCGATCCTCCCGAAAGCCTGTCTGCCCAGTATTCTTTGGTAGCGGGGTTTATTGACAACACGAATGGAATGTAGAAAGCGGACAGCAACAAACCAGGCACAACGGATGCAAACGCCAAGTGTTTCAGCGCATTTTGAGGGTGTTTTTTGTACCATTTAATCACCAAGTACAGCGCGTAGGGAAAAATTAGCACTGCGTCGTAATGCGCCAGAAGTGCCAACGCCCACGCAACTGCGCCAAGATAAATTCCTTTATATCTCCATCCATCGCAGTTTAATGCTAACGAAAAGAGATAAAGAGCCAAAACACAAAACAGAATAACAAACGACTGATACTGTGCAATGCGCGAAAACGCAACAATTATGCCGTTTACGGAAAGAAAGAGTGATGAGTACAGCGCAATCTTCTTGCCAAACTGTCTCGAGACAAATTTGTAGAAGAAATAGATGGCGAGTGCCCCGGCAAGCGCAAATGGCAGTCGTGTGAGAAACTCATTCGCGTATGTTGGGTCAACGAGTTTGACCAAAAATGTGACCAGAAACTGAATTGGGCCTTTGCGCTGTGTAAGAAGAAAATCAACCACACTCTGTCCGGGATTCGGTATGAACAAAGCTTTTATCTCATCCCCTTGATAGTCTGAATACCAAAGATTGGAAAAACGAAGCCAAACAGTTACAAAGCCCAAGAAGGCAACGGGAATGTATTTAATTACTTTTTTCGCAGACTCTATATACATGTAGTTCATCCATAGCTCGAGTGATGGCAACAAAAGACTTCTTTGCCTGTTCAAATCCGCTTACTTTGTCAAGATCTAACCCCAGAACAAACACTTTGGCAAACTCCAGTCCCTTGCAATCTTCAAAGTCAGACAAATAAACACCCGCCGGTATATACGATATCCGTTTTTTCTTATCAAGTCTAATGATTTTATCTGCGGGAATTTTTGATGACATTAGTAAATCATCCATTTTGTCAAAAAGGTTGCTCTCAAAGCAAATAATTCCGATACTTTTGGTAAGATTTTCCGCCTCTTTTGCAATCTCATCGATTACAACAGAGAGCATGTCGTTAATCTCATTAAACTCTTGCCTAATTGGAACAGGGCCTACTCGGTTAATTGACAAAGGAAGATATTTTTTTTCATAAGGAGTCAAAATGCCCACTGCAAAATCAATTATCTGCTTTGTGCTTCGATAATTTGTTGTCAGTTCAAACTTTACAGCTTTTTTTGCACTTTCAATTACCTCTTGAATGTCATCCCACACCGTTATACTGGTATCGTCATAGCCTTGGTTTAAGTCGCCCAAAATGCACATTCTTCCGTGAGCAACAAGTTTTCCCAAAATTGCGTATTCCATTACGCTAAAGTCCTGGCCTTCGTCTATTACGCAATAATCATACAGAGGAAATTTTACAAGCCCAATTATCTTGATGTATGCATATATATAAACCATTGTCTCTACATAACTTAATTTTTGAAATCTATTTATATCAAGTGATTTGATTAGATTGGTAAATTCTGTGTTTCTAAGTGTGTTTTGGATGCTTCTCAACCTTGAAATTATTTTCTTTATGGTTATAACGTTTATTTTGTGAGTTTCTTTTCTCATATTGTTCACATTTGGGTCTCTAAAAAAATTATTTTGGTTGTTCAGCTCTTCTTCCATTTCTCCAATTATTTCTTTAACGTTTTGGTTAACCGATATGCTTGGGTCAAAAACATAGCCGCCAAAGCTTTGGTTTTCCGCACTTCCAAATAAAAGCCTGATCCGGTCTTCACAAGACAGAGATACCGTGTTTATTCTTTGATCGAGTTCTTTAATGAAGCTTATTTTTTTACCAATGTCTGGGCTTGGATTGTCAAAGTCAATAGCTAGTCCAAGGCCTTCCGAAAATATTATTCGCACAAGAATGTCTTTTAGTGTGCCGTAATTTAGTCCGAAAATCCCCAGCTTCGGAAAAAGCGTGGATAAATAACCAACCAGAATTTGATTTTTTGCAATTAAAATTGATCTTTCCGGCCTAATCAACCTACTGTGATTGAAGAATATGTGTGAGAGTTTATGAATGGCAACGGTGCTTTTTCCGCTGCCCACACATCCCTGAACAATGCATATTTGCCGAGGATCCGCCTCTATTATGTCCATTTGCGATTTCTGTATTGTCTCAACAATATCCTCCAAAACACCCCCTGTTCGCTTCCTGAGCTTCTCAACAAGTATCTCGTTTTCGTCAAGACCTATGTCGTTGTTGAAATACTTTATCAAAGTGGCATTTTGTATTTCGTAAGTTCTTTTAAGTGTCAAGTCGGCAACTACATTCCCGCCCGGTGTATCATATTCAACGTTTTTTTGAGGAAATCTATATCTATAGTAAACCGATGCAATCTTTGCCCGCCAGTCTGTGACAACCGGCTTGTTTTCATGCGTAAAACCAAATTTTCCAATGTAAAACGCTTCGTTATCCCCTGATTCTTTTAGATCAATTCTTGCAAAATACGGTTCCTTTTCGGTGTGTTCAAGCTCTTCAAATCTTTGGGTCTTGTCCTTAATGTTAAAGGCCTGAAATTTCTCCTGAAGCTGTTCCAAAAAGAAAAACAGATCCGCACCGCTTTCCGGATTTTGACGCAGTTCTTTTAGTTTTTCCAACGTACCACTGCCAAGCGCGTCTATAGACTTCTCAATCGATCTTCTTGTAGACTTGGCTTTTTCTAGGACATCGGCCAGATGTGCACTTTCGAGTTTGAATTCATTATCCGGATTCATAAGGTAAACCTTCCCATTGTATACATTTGTATGAGAAAAGCAACGTAGTTATGAGAATATTTGCTTTGCGGCTTCTGGGCCTGCTGTGTCGACCACAAGAAGTAGGTTTTTTAACGCGTCCACCTGTTTCTGGAGCGCAGCGACTTCCGTTGCTAGACTTTCCGGTGACTGTAAAGCTTCACTAGTGGGCATGCTTGGTTTTTCAGACATTTCTTGAAGTTACCTCCTTTGACTTCTCATAAAATTTGTTAAATTTAGCTACGTGCCCCGGTAGCGCGTAGCTATATGGGCTGCCGGCATTGTATGCGGTAGTTAGCTGCTGCGGGGTTAGATCTCCGTATACATTAAGGTTTCGTCTGTGGTATCTGCCTATTAACTCAATATTAACTTCAGGATCGTATAGCTTTTCCGGGACACCCCGGTACCCTATGCCCGTGGCAGTACCATATAATATCTGGCCCAAGCCATAACTGGCGTCGTTGATCCTTGGCTCGTGTCGTATCGCCTGGGCGTCTCCACCTGATTCAATCATTATTGTTGCCAATATAACATTGGGGTCCAAGTCGTATTTAGCAGATACCCGGTTTATCACATCGCCGTATCTATTCCAAACCAATGCTACTTTTTGGTCTTCGGAAAGTCCCTGAAGTTCGGTTTTCCTAATTTCCACAACTTGCGGTACAAGCTCTTTAGGCGGTTGTTTCTCCGGCGACGCCGCGCTTAGTGAAACAACAAGCGCTGCAGCTATACTAGCCGAATATTTCCTCAGATCCTCAACATTTATTTGCTTTTCAATAAGCCAACTATAAAGCGAGGAGTGTTTTTTCTTAAACATCTCAACTAAGGTCTTTTGCTCCTGCAAGAGGGCTTGTTTTCTTTTTCTTAATATTTCTACACCGGCAAGATCTACCATAATTTAGTAGGCGGAGAGAGGCAAACAAAATTCCAGTTGTTTTCTTTTGAGCACCTGCTCTTCTTATAAAATACAGCATTAGCGTGAACATAAAAAGAGTATAAAATCAAAACAAAAAGAACTATTTTTCCAAGTTTCTTGAAATTCGCCACTGTCAAAAAAGATAACAAACCAATAATTGGTACATAGTCGGATAACATTCTGTAACCAAAGGCATTTGCGCCGTCCCAGGTATACCATTTTGCATATAGGAACAAAGTAAAAACAAACGCACAGCTCAAGTGTTTCAAGAGTACGTTTGCTGCTCCCGCAAACTCTTTTGTTTTAACCAATTTATACATTGAATAGAACGCTAGGAGGAGTGGGGGCGAAATGAACAAAAAACTCCGCGCAGGGCTTACTAAGAAGCCCGGGAGGCTTTCAGACAATGGCGTTGACCAGTTGTAATCGTTTCTGGCTCCATAGCCTTCGGTAAAAAAGGAACCAAATACAATGTAATTGTACACAAACAGGAAAACTGCAGCCGGTAACGCAAAAGCGATGAATTTTACAAAAAGTTGCCTCTGCCGAGTAAATATGTAAATTGAATATGTTAACGCCAGTATGATGTTAGTTGGACGCACTAGAACCGCCAATCCCAGAACCAAGCCGGTGTATGACAGGAATTTTGGCGATTTAAGTGATGCTAAAGCCAGTAACAAGAAAATAGAGATGAAAAACTGCGATGTTGTATGCTGCCACAATCCCCTGCTCGCTATACTCCACGAACTAGTACCAAAGGCGTAAAAAAGCGTAAAGAAAATCTTTAGTTTTGTATCTGATGAAAACCTGTCTATTACCAAATAAAAAAGAAACACAGAAGCCGCAGTATATATAGTCGCGGTTATTCTACCAAGAATAAAAACCTTCAGAATGTTTTCGTGGTAAATGAAAGTTGGGATTTTATTTAATACTAGCGGAACAAAATAGAACGGCAGCGCCATAATACCAGTTAGTATTGGATACACTGATTTGTAACCGCTTGCCGTTTGTATCAAAAAGTACGGTTTTTCCACTGTGCTATCAAAACGCTTTGTCAACTTGTAGATTGAGTCAAAAGCAATGGTTTTTTCTTTTACAATCAGATACGGCAGAAATGTATTTGGGACTATATCCGCAGATACCATTAAGTGTCTAAACATTTTATCGCCCATGTTGTTTTTGAAATCGGTGTAAATATTGGAAAGGTAAACTCCTGTGGATAAGAAAAACATCGCTGCTGCAATAATAAACTTTTGATTCCAATTCCAACGTATTTGCACTATCATCAATTATATGAAAAACACGGCACTTTGGGCAGTAGGTTTGTCTATTGTTGCTTATCTACTGTTTTTTTCAAGCGTACTCGATCCAAACCTAACAATCTATTCGGGAAAAGATTCTGTTTTTTTGCATTATCCTTTTCGTTTCTATCTGCACGAAAAGTTAACAAACGGTGAGTTTCCGTTTTGGACCGAACGGATTTTTATGGGGTTTCCAATATATGCAGATGTGGAAAGCGGGTACTTAAACCTGATAAATGTACTTCTTGTTGCGCTAACCGGCCCCATCTGGTCTTATAAAATTCTCCACTTCTTGGCGTATTTACTTGGCTCCCTGTCGTTGTTTCATTTTCTCAAACAGAAAGGCGGCAATTTACTTGGATTTTGGGTTGCAAATTTAGTATATTTCTTTTCGTTTTTCCTGCTCTATCATCAACAGCATTTTAATATGATACTTACATTCTACACGCTGCCTACGGCAATTCTGCTGGCCAATGGGTTTGTATTGTCGAAAAGTTGGAAGCCGTTGTTACTTGCTATCTGCATATTTGCTTTTCAATTTTACCTTGGCAGCATACAGGCTGTCTTTATAACAATTATGGCTTATTGTGTTTTTCTATTGTTACACGTTGATAAAAAATGCGCGCTCAAAGCTATAGTAACAACCGTTTTTGGCTTTATAGTGTTAATACTGCCAACGGTGCTTCCAACCGCGGATTTATTTCTCAACAGCCAACGACAAACGGTTGGGGTTAGCTTTACGGAAGGTTCTTTTTCACCATTGAGTGTTGTTAACTTAGTAGTCCCATTCGCGTTTGGCAGCGATAAAAATTACTTTGGAACCGCAATAGATGAAGATTATCTGAAACACGAAACGTATGTTTATTTTGGACTGAGCGCTTTGCTTGTAGCGCTTGTAGGGATGCACCAAGTTTCAGATCAGAAGCTTAGAAATTTTTTGTATTGCGCGGTTGCTCTATTTCTAGTTTTAGGATTTATAAGGTATATTCCTTTGTTAAACAAAACTTTGCCATTTCCTTTTGACGCATTTAGATATTGGGGAAGGTCTGTAGTTCTGTTGCTCTTTGCAGTTGCAGTTGCAGCAGGAAGTTTTGTATCAAGCAGCAAAAAACCAGTAATTAGGAGGTTGGCTACTAATCTAATTCCTTTGGCTTTTATCACACTTCTGCTTGTAGTAAATGTAAATGATAAAACGATAGTTAATACATATAAGTATTTTGTTCATAGAACACAACTCTCAACACAGTTACTTATACTTGCTGCAATATTTATTGTAACCAGTGCCGCGATCTTTGTTCGCTGGTTTAGCAACAGCAAGAAGGTTTTATCGGCAGCCTCTGTCTGTCTCGCAGCTATCATCACTGTTGATCTTATATATTTTGGTTTTCAAACTTTAGATGATATGTTTAGGCCGGGTTTAGGCATTGCACCTTTAGCGCAGCAGGATAATTCATTTGCAAACAAACGGGTAATAAACCCTGACGGAGATTTTGAAAGAAACAAAGGATTATATTACAAGCAGTGGGGCATTTTCGGTTATAGCCAGTTTGCACCCGGCGCAGTTATAGCCGGACTTAGCAGAGTCGGATTAAATAGCATAAAAGATGTTTATTCGAATGCGGATTTGACATGGGAAATACTAAGTAACATAGGAAAGTATGCCGGCGCTGATTCGGTCACAAAGAATAAAATAGTTGCACAGGTTAATACGAAGTTTTTGGAGGCGTCGGCAGGAGAAATAAGCAATATTGTATTGGAAGAGGGTCATATCTCTGCAACCGTTATGTCCGGCGCAGACGCCCACATAAACACATTTGTCAGGAACGACCCCGGTTGGAAGCTAACGGTTGACGGAAGAAACCAATCCTTCACAAACCAAAAATCAGCATTATTTCTTGAATTTAACCTTGGTGCCGGCAACCACCAAGTAGAATTAACTTACATACCCACAAAATTTTATATTGGTGTGTTCTTAGCAGCAGCGCTTGGGGTAACATTAGTTTGGCAATCAAAAATTAACCCCGGATTTTTCAAACATGAATAGATATAAAATCTTGTTGGCAGCAATTATGCTTCTATTCCTGCTTATGAGGCTAACAGGTCTTGGCAACGATTTGGTAAACTCGGATGCGGCAAGATGGCACAGGCGATCAGAAAAGTTTTTGACGGCACTAAAGACCGGCGATTTCATATCAACTTATCAGCATTATCAACCGGGAGTAACTCTAATGTGGCTCAATGCGGCAACAAAACAAGCTGCGTTTTGGTATCAACTTACTTACACTAAGTCTCCAGGAACGCTTGAGAATGCAAACTGGTTTCCCATAATCCACGGTGCGTCAAAAGCCGTTATAGTGCTAATGCTGGCGGCATTATTGTTAGTCCACACTTTCGCGATAGCAAAGCTGTATTCCAGTAGAACCGCTCTTATATTTGCTTTCTTAATGTCTGCGGAGCCGTACTTGATTGGCATAGACAGGTGGTTTCACTTAACATCACTAGAAACATACCTAGGATTTGCCGCATTCTTGCTAGTCTTACTTTGGCAGAAACACAATAAAAACATTTATCTTATATGGTCATCGCTGCTGGCTCTGTTGGCAGTTTATACAAAACTAACTTCGTTAATTGTTTTGCCGTTGCTAGTCTTTATTGTTGTAAGAAGGTGTGCGCAGCTAAAATTGTTTAGGCCGCTTCTTTTATTTATAACTGTCTTTGGTGTGGCGATATTTGTGTTATTTCCCGCAATGGTTGTAAACCCCATCTTTGTTTTAACTAAATTTTACGGCGCAATTACCTCCGCAGTTAGTGAAGACGTGCGGGGCAGTTATTTCACAGGGCCCTTTTCTCATTTTTACTATCTGATTATATTGCTGTTTAGACTTTCTCCCCTAACAATTGCTTTTCTTCTGGGTTCTTTGTTACAAATAAAGTCGCTGCTCAAGTCCAATTACGTGTTTCATATCTTGTTTTTTCTGGCCACATTCTTTATTGTACTAACCGTCTCCGACCAAAAAATAGACAGATACGCGGTTGCTTTTATACCCTGCTTGCTTTTGATAGCGGCGGTGGGCATGTCGGCGCTTAGTAATAAAACAGTGTGGATGAGCGTAACCGCTGTATTGCTATTTGTGGCGTGGTTGGCGATTAACTTCTACCCAGTATACTCAGCCTTCTACTCCCCTATACTTGGCGGAACTAAGGCGGCGATCACTCTGGGAATTTATGAAAACGGTGGCGCATACTTTGCCAACGCAGCGCGGTACTTAAATACAAAGGGAAGGGATAATTACGTGTTTGTTCCAAATAACACAGATGCATTCTCGTTATACTACAAAGGTAAAACGCAAAGTGAATTTAACGATCAGTCAAAATTTCTCGTCACCTCGCTTGACTTTGACAGAAAATCGCCGCAAAACCAATACTGCAATATTCCAGATGCCGAGTTTGGCCCACATGATGCAAAGGTTGTGTATGTTTTTAGATGCAAATAAAGCATTAATAAAGAGATGGTTGCCAAACGCGCTTGTTGTGTTTGCAGTCTTCTTTATTCTCCTGCCGGTTGCTGCGAGTATAAACTTTTATCAAAACGACGACTGGGTCTATTACAAAAACGTCTCAAAGTTTAGCACGGGCGACTTTTCTCTTGATCCAATCACCGCACCAACATTTTACACTCAGGGGGTATTGGGGCTTGTGTTCTCAAGTATGTTTGGCCTTAACCGGCTACCTGTTTTAACACTTTTGGTAACCATCACAGCCGCCGCAGTTTTTTTTCAAACTTTAAGCTATTCTGGTGTTAAAGACACAGTTACCCGTACCCTACTTACCGGATTGGTGTTTTTCAACCCTATCGTTGTCTACTCCATGTGGGGATTTATGACCGAAAACTATTTTTTGTTGTTTTCGCTGTTGCATATATACTTTTTTTCTAAATTTCTAAATACAAGCAAATCCAGCGATTTTATAATCGCAAACGCGCTACTACTGCCTGCTTTCTTCGTGCGTCAGCTTGCGTTTGTATTTCCAATAGGTGCGGCAGCATTCTTACTGCTCAAGAAGCAATACAAACATGCCGCGCTCGAAGCAGGGATATTTGCGCTGCTTTTTTTCTACTACAACAATTTATTTCCAAAGACTGCGGAGATGATTGAAAAAGGTTTGGAATTTGCACATCTTGCGGACTATAAATATTCTTTCGCATTGATCTGCGCAATCGTAATTTACATGGCTGCTTTTCTAGTACCACTGGTTTTTGCTATCGCACAGAAATACATATCAACAAACCGAAAGTTGCTTTTACCCGCTGTTGTTTTAACTGGCGTGATTTATATAGCGGGCAAGTACTTTGATCCACACGTGCTGGCTTGGGGTGAGTTTCCGTATTTGGACAATATTTTTGAACGCAAAGGGTTCTTTCCAAGAAGCATTGGCGGAACAAAATATTACTTCAGCGGCATTTACGATTTATATAAATACTGGGAGATCTTGGCAAAGATTGCCGGGAGTACAGCCGTTGCTCTGTTTCTTCTCAAAGTGAAGCAGGGACTAAACTACTACCTTGTAACGGCAGCTGCGTATGTGTTTGTGCTTCTCATAGCCCAGAAAACTTATGACAGGTATTTAATTCTGCTTTTACCTTTAATTGTTCTGGGTGGGTTACCCTATCTCAGTGATCTGACCAAGCCCGCAAAGTCTATGTTTGTGGTTTTTTGCTTGTTTCTGTTTGTGTTGAGTTACCAATTTTCCGGCGAGTTTATTACCCTAAACAGATATATTTGGACGCGAGCAACGGAGTTATCCCAAAGCTCAGCCGTTCCAAAAGAGCAGATTCAAGCCACAAACGCCTGGAAACTTACCCACAGGAATTTGGGCAAAGATTATATGTATGATTTTTCGTTTGACAATCAAGATGTAAACGAAGGGTATAAGACTAACTACGAACTTGTTGAGGTAAAAAACATAACATTTCCCTTTAGTCTATACATTAATCCAACGGTATACTTATACAAGAAGGTGTTGTAATTATGCCTGCTGCAATCTTGTCCACATTGTCTTCTTTTTTGGATCATAACGGCGCGTTAGTAGTGTTCGGCACACTAACGGTTGTGTTCTTCATGATGAGCGCACTAAAACCAAACCGCGGTACCTTCTTTCTATTTTTCGGTTTTTTGCTGCTGACTCTAAAATTTGAGTATGAGAAACACCTTTTTCTCAAAATCCAAACTGACATGCTGGACCTTATGTTCCCGGTGGGCACGCGCTTTACAAAGTACGCGGTAATTAATCTGTTTCTTGAAGAAATTGTACCGCTTGGCCTTGGGCTTGTAGGGTGGGTATCAGTAGTCGGATCTGTTATAAGCGCTATCTTTTTTGGGAAACCAGGAGCCAATGACTAAAACGTACCTTTTATTGTTCTTTCTTCTAATAACATCGGCAGTTTTCACACTTTATAAGTTGGATCACCGATCCTTCTTCACAGACGAGCTGGTGTATTTCTACAGCGGGGAAGCTATATTCAAGCTTGGCGACTTTAGCTTGAATACAGAAGTTCCACCCCTGGGAAAATACATGGCGGGCGTTACACAAATGCTTGGCGGGAGAAGTGTTTTTCTGCTTAGAACGCCGTTTGCGCTGACGTTGCTCCTTTCGGGGTTAGTTACTTTCTTTATCATAAAAAGTTTCTTGGGCAGTTGGTGGGCGCTGTTTGGGTCTGCAGTGCTTTTGTGGTCGCCGTTCATTTTTACTGAGACGCGTATGTTAATGCTTGAAGGCCCGCTTCTGTTACTGTGGTTGTTATTTCATCTCAATTTTCTATTGTATATAAAACACGAAAACCGCCGACACATTGTACTCGCAGGGGTGTTCTTTGGCCTGGCGCTAGCCACAAAGATACCGTCCATTCTGCTCGCGCCGTTTTCGCTACTTGCCATATTTGTATTTAAGTACATTCCGGCGCGGAAAATCGCCAACAGAGACCTCATGGACATCTTGTCCGCCGGGCTAGCTTTATTTGCCAGTTACTTTATTGTTTTTCTACCGCAGCTAATTGTTACCGGAGCCCAGGGCTATTTGAGTCATGTCAAAAGCATATACGATGATTATTTTGTTCTCCGCGACCAAAAAGGCAAAATTCACTTTATAAACGATATTGCCTTTATAAAATCGCCGGTTTGGTACTACTTCCATTTCATTATAGAAAGATATAATCCACTCCTTCTTGTGGGTGCTGCTATCGCACCATTTTCTGCATTTGTGCAAAAATCCCTATTTTCGTATTATTGGCTTTTATTTCTCTTAATCAGCTTTTCATTTAATCAGGTCTTGGGTGTTAAGCAAGTCCGCTACATTGCATATTTTGAGCTTCCGTTGGTATTTCTTGTTGTTGTTCTGGTTTACGAGATACACAAACGATTTGAGAGGACGGGCAAGTTGTTGGCAGTTTCGCTTGTATTGACGCTCTTTCTCTCTCGTGTAGCATTCGCGATCACAGAAACACCAACCGGCTACAATGCACTTTACAAACACATGGCGGAAAAAACCGCTAACTTTACGAATGGCGAAAGAATTTATGTTTTTGGTTCAATACGCAGCAGCAGATGGTATTTCTTTGGTCTGCAAGACAACTTGTTTGTCTCAAGAAAAGAACAGCTTGATTGGGAAATTTTGGACATAGAGATAAACACGTTCAGATATTTAATATTTGACAAGTTTGAAATCATGAAGGAACCGGAAACTCCGTTTTACGCGTATGCGAGGAATAATGCCAATAACTACGACATCAGTTATTTAAACGAATTTGAGATATACACGTTGAAAGAGGCTGGTGCAAGACTTTAGTTGCCCGGTGTCAGTTTGTAGATTCTGTCGTCGTTTGGCCTGAGCGTTCCGCGGCCGTCCGTGTTGCTGGTTGAGAAGTAAATCTTCGCCGGTTGGTGCTTCCACAACATCCCGAATTCTCCCAAAGGTTACATTGGCGAGTTTTTCGTAGCTTATAACGTTGCCGGTTTCAGTTAGTTCTCCTCTAAACAACCCCTCGCCGCGCAAGCCGCCAAAAAACAGGTTGCCTTTGAACTGCGGGAAAAGCTTGCCCGAATATATTAGTGCCGAGGCGGGAGCTACAGCAGGTGTGAATGTGGTTCTTGGTGATTCCAATCCCGTAGCCGTTCTTTCATGCGACACCAACGGCCAGC
>Ga0075578_113_pt1 | contig 17322 bp, 20 predicted proteins | sample RifGroA2_FD_68194 | JGI IMG/M metagenome (GOLD analysis project Ga0075578, IMG submission 68194) | candidate division WWE3 bacterium GW2011_GWA2_46_9 | reverse complement strand
AACGGTCTTGTCTATCTTCCAGTTGAGGGCAAGGAAACAGCGCCGGAGACCGACCGGTACCAGACAATACACTTTGATAAGGGCCCTACGGTAATGGATGGCGAGACGGCGCTTAAATATGTTAGGTCTCGCAAAGGCACAAACGGCGAAGGGACGGATTTTGCAAGGTCTAAACGCCAGCAGAAAATGATTTTGGCGATAAAAGACAAAGTGCTGTCGTTGCAAACTTTAATGAATATTCCAAAGCTCAAGGAGCTATATGATATTTACTCAAAAAATGTTGACACAAACATTGATTTTGAAACCGCGCAGAGTTTTTATTTGCTTTCTCAAAAGCTAAACTTCAATAGCTTTAGAACGTTTGTTCTGGATGACAGGAGTGCCGCAAGTGAAGGCGGATTGCTCTACGCCCCCGTTGACAGATCCTTGTATGGCGACGCGTACGTTTTAATTCCCAGAGCCGGCGACTTTTCGCAAATACACGCCTATGTACAAAAATTCATATTTGGTGAGTGAATCTTGCGTATGATTTATATTGTCCACGGTGAGAATGTTACCGCCTCACGCAATTACATAATCGGTTTGCAAAAAGACGCCCGGCAGGAAGTGGACATAACCGATACCTCCGCAGACGCTTTGTATTCTGTATGCCGATCCAACGATATGTTCGGCGCCAAACCCGCGGTTGTACTTGACGTTTCAAAAATGGGCAGGACAAACGCGGACGACTATGTAAAGGTGTTATCCGGTGCGCCAGCAGATACCCTGATGATAATTTATTCGGACAAAGAATTGTCGGCTGCTAATCCGTTCATCAAAAATGCGGCGATGCTAAAAGCCCGTATAGTTGAGAACAAGCAAGTTGCAGCGACAGCCGTTTTTAAATTTGTCGATGCTGCCTTTAGCGGTAATAGAGCTCAAAGCTATAAAGAGTTGCGAAACTTAATTGTTTCAGCCGAGGATCCAATTTATATTCTATCAATGCTCGAGTACGGTTTGAGAAATGTGGCCTACGCAAAATTCTCATCGCCGGAATACGAAAAAGCATCGCCTTTTGTAAAAAGCAAAGCAAAAAGCCAATCCCAAAAGTTCCCCGAAGAAAAAATAGAAAAGTTGTTTGGGCAGTTTTATGCGTTTGACTTGCGCGTCAAGACCGGATTTATACCCGCCGATTTAGTACTCGTGTTGGCTGTAGAGGCAATTTTAGATAATGTTTGACCTTGGAAAAAAATATTTTGAACCCAAGCGCTACGTAAAAGACGGGTCTTTTGATCCAATTTATACATCTGTGAGTAAGTCTTTTTTTGTAACCTCAAGGGTAGTTCCAACACTGCTGCCCGTGCTTGGCGTTTTGGTTTTTGCAACCCAAATACTCATTCCGTTGGTGGTCTTTAAAACGAGTGAGAAGATATCAAGGCCTGTGAGTTCAACCATGCTTGGTCTGGCAACGGGCTTTGGCGACTTTAAGTTTGATGAACTGCGCGACGAGCGCATATTGGGCGCGTCAACATCGCAGGATGCAAATGTGCCCCGATATTATACATTGACAATTCCGAAGCTGGGCATATACGACGCGGCTGTTGAAACTTTTCCCGAAAATCTGGACCCCGTTGACGCGCTTGGCCACTATCCCGGCTCGGCTCTGCCGGGAAGTATAGGGACCGGTTTTATATACGGGCATTCGGTGCTGCCCTGGTTCTATAATCCGAAAAACTACAAAACAATTTTTTCTACGCTCGACACGCTGGCTCCAGGAGATGAATTTACAATTACCTACAATAACAGTAAATACACATACGCAGTTGAAGCGTTAAGAGTGCTAAAACCAAACGAAGTAAACCCGCTCGCAGAGATTAAACCAAGGTATCTCAACGAATCAACTATTGTATTAATGACGTGCGTGCCGCCCGGCACAAGAATAAACAGGCTATTGGTTGACGCTGTGTTGAAGAAAGATAAATAGCGTATGTTAGTTTAGATCTCTTATGGTTTTTCTCTCAAACTCCGACAGTGCTAGTTTGTGCGGGCCAAGCAATAAGTAATACGCGCTTGCGCCCAACAACGCCAATCCCGTTAGTAGCGCCATGGTAGTATTGGAGCCCGTTACCGGAACCGGCACGCTGCTTTCAGTTGACTCGGTTGTTGTGGCGGCAGCCAGTACGGCCTTGCTTTCAACATCAGCTTTTTGTGTGGCCAGCTTTTCAAAAGCCGCGGCCTGTTCTACTTTGTAAGCAATTGTTTCCGCCTGTGAAATATCGTTGTCGCTTTCAATATCAACACTTTTTGACGACTCGGTGATGAAATAGTAAACAGTACCGAAGACGGCAAGAGAGAGGCCCAGGGTCACAACAAATGTTTTGAGTCCGTTATTCATGAGCAGGAATCGAAATCTCCTTTAGAAACTTTACATCTATTGTATCACTAATCGGTACGGAAATTTCAAGTGTTTTGTCAATCTCTTTAATACCCACACCAATAAGCAGCGCAGCTGTGATTATTGACGCAAGCATTATAAGCAGTATATCTCTCATAGGTTTCCCGGTTTCTTATAGATTGAAATTACCAGCTGCACGGTTGGCGATGCTTTGTCGTTAAACGCAACCATCTTTTTGATTTGTGTAACTCGCTTCAAGCCCTCCACGCCGTTTATCAAATTGCTTATGTTATCCACAGCCCCAATCAGCTCGGTGTTTATGGAGACTTCTGTTTCCGTTTCCCCAAAAATCCTGAAGCTGTTTACAACAAACCCGTGTTCGCTTGCGGCAGTGACAAAGTCCACAAGATATTCCTCCGTTTGGGCGCGCACGGGCATGACGATTTGAAAGTAATCCCAGTAGGGCAACGCCGCCTGCAGTTGGTAAGCGTTTTCCTCTGTATTGCTAATCACATTTGCCAGCGCCGCCTCTTTTACTTTCAGCAGGCGCACGTACTCCAACTTTGAATCAAGCGCCCTAATACCGGGCACCACCCCAAAGAGCCCAAATCCAACCAAATGCGCAAGAGCCAGCCCGCATATAAACACCGCCAACCTTTTGGGTTTGAGTTCCAAAATGCTTTTGTATTGAAAACTGGTCTTAGAACCTATACTCATTTAAACCCCGCGTCAAAATCAATCACAAAGTTATTTTTGGACGCTTGGAGATACGCGGATTTTATTGTGATCGCACTTATTTTACCGCTTTCCAAGTATGCGTTTGTTAGCAGAGCAAAATCTATTGGATTTGTTGCCTCAACTACCATGCTCACGGTTTTATCCTCAAAGCCAATAACTACCGGGATAATTGTTTTTGGGATGTTGCTTGTTGCAAACTCGACAAAATTGTATATGGGTATGCGGTTGTTTTGTAGTTTTTTGTAATAATCAAGCCTGCCGGCTATCTCGGCTATCTCGGCTTGTGTCTGTGTGTTGGCGCTTATTTTGTGTCCGGCATCCTCAACCTTTATTTTCAGCGATTTAATGTCAAAATCTGTTTTTGCGTTGAGTAAGACTACCAGAAGCGTTGCCGCTTGAACTGCCACTATAGCAATCTTGGCGATTTTAATTACTCCCGACTTTACCGGCGTTTCCTGCCCTAACGACTCGCGCAGTAAATTAGGACTTAACCGAAACCGATTTTCGCTTTGGTTGTTTTCCTGTATTTGAGGCATAGGCAGCAATTTTTTTGGCTATCTTGGTTTTTATTCTATTTGCTTTGTTTGCGTGTATTACCCTGCTCTTTGCGGCCTTATCAACTACTTTCTGAAGGCCGGATAGCTGTGCTTTAAGTATATCAGCAGTTGCTTTTGACTCTAACGCTTTTTTTATCAGCTTGAGCCCGTCCTTGATTCTTTTCTTCCACATCAAGTTGTGCTTGCGCTTTTTTTGTGATTGTTTTGCGGCTTTTGCCGCTGACTTTGTGTTTGCCATGGCCTGCCGTATGATAACATATGCTTTGTCATGGTCAAGTCGGCGCTGGAAAACGGCAGCAAACTATTATTTCAAACCCAAAATACAATTATCTCCGCGGCTTCGGTTTTGGCAGTTACATATGCGTTGGGAGCAGTTTTGGGGTTGGTGCGCTCCCGGCTTTTGGCGCACTACTTTGGCGCGTCCGATCAGTTGGGTATATTTTATACGGCGGATAGAATACCGGGCTTTATATATTCGCTTTTGGTTGTGGGTACGCTGTCAACGGTGTTTATTCCGGTTTTTGCTCACATGCTAAAAGAAAACGCGTTGTCTGCATGGCGCACGGCATCATCAATAATAATGGCCAGCCTGGGTATTTTTCTGGTTGCGGGGTTTCTTGGGTTTATTTTTTCGCCCCAAATTATTACGGCAATATCAGTGGGTCGTTTTACGGGAGATCAAGTGCAGCTTGGCTCAAACCTTATGCGCATCATGCTTTTTGCCCAATTGATCCTAATTCTTAGCAGCTTTTTCACGAGCATACTTCAATCGTTCAAATACTTTCTGATACCCGCGTTGGCGCCTGTCTTCTACAACGTGGGAATGATAGTTGGGATAGTGCTTTTTGTTCCCGCGCTTGGGATTTACGCCGTTGCCGTTGGCGGTATCATTGGGGCCTTCATGCACTTGCTGATTCAAATTCCGGTGATGATTAAAGTAAAGCCAAATTTTACCTTTGCGCCGGATTTTGCGGATAAAGGTCTGCGCGAAATATTAATGCTTGTGCCGCCCAGGATTTTGAGCACTGCCGTGGCTCAGGTGTTTGCGATTGTCAACACATCGCTTGCTATTTTGGTATCTACTTCCTCGGTGGTCGTTTACAAATTTGCCGATCAGCTCCAAACTTTTCCCGTTTATTTGTTTGGGGCGTCAATAGCGCTGGCCGCGCTGCCTACACTTTCGGGCGAATCGGGGACTAATGACAAGGAACAATTCAGAAAAACGTTTTTGACTTCTTTCCATCAAATGATGTTTTTTGTATTACCCGCGAGTATTTTGCTTTTGGTTCTTAAACTGCCGGCCGTACGCCTTGTGTACGGTGCAACCAATTTTCCCTGGGATGCAACGCTGCAGACATCGTATACGTTGGCGTTTTTTAGCATCTCAATTTTTGCGCAAGCCGCAATTTTGCTTTTGAGCAGGGCCTTTTACGCGCTGCGAAATACGGTTATTCCGGTGGTGGCCAGCGTTACCGGGTTACTGTTTGAAATTGTAATCGCAATCGTTTTTATAAAAGTACTGGGCTTGGGCGTTTGGTCAATTGCGCTGGCGTTTTCACTGGGAACAGTTTTGGATATGTGTTTGCTGCTTTTCTTCCTCTACAGAAGAATAGACGGATTCACCTTTGACAATTTATTCAGGCCGTTTTTAAAAATTGGCGTTGCCACCTTACTCATGGGTTTGTCGCTATACATACCAATGAAACTGCTTGACGCGTACGTTCTTGACACTACAAGAACAATTTATCTTTTGGTGTTGGTATTTGTTGTGAGCGTATTCGGTTTGGTTTCATATTTACTCTTTACAAAAATGTTAAGGGTGAAAGAAATAGAATTGTTGTACAAATTGGTGCGTAAACTCAATATAACAATGCCCGCGCAAGCAGCCTCTCCGGAACTCAACAACTAACATGACCGGTGCCATAGACACAAGCAAGATTCGAAATTTCTGCATAATAGCCCATATAGACCACGGAAAGTCCACACTCGCCGACAGGCTTTTGGAGTACACAAATACCATTGACAAAAGGTTGCTCAAACAGCAGACGTTGGACTCTATGGAGCTTGAACGCGAGCGCGGGATAACAATTAAGCTCAAAGCCGTTAGAATGGAGTATTCCGTTGCCGGAGCCGCTTACGAGCTAAACCTAATAGACACACCCGGGCACGTGGATTTCTCGTATGAGGTGTCAAGGTCGCTGGCGGCGTGTGAGGGCGCCGTGCTGGTTGTTGACGCAACCCAAGGCATTCAGGCCCAAACAATTTCCAACGTGCACAAAGCTTTGGAGGCCGGTTTGGTGATAATACCGGTGATAAATAAAATCGATCTTGCAAACGCCAACGTGGCCGGTACCGTTGATGATTTGGTAACAACGTTTGGTTTTGCCAGAGCCGACATACTGGCGATTTCGGCGAAAACCGGTGAGGGTGTGCGGGAACTTTTGGCGCAGGTTGTCCGCAAAATACCATCGCCGGGCGTGACAAGCCCGCAGAGTACTGCGCTGCGCGCGCTGGTGTTTGACACTTTTTACGATGATTACCGCGGCGTGGCGGCTTTGGTGAAGGTGGCGGACGGCACGCTTAGTAAGGATAAACTACGTATGATGGCCACCGGCGCGCTGTTGACGCCGGAGGAGCTTGGAATATTTAAGCCGCAGAGACAACCCGTTGAGTCTCTGGGTGGCGGCGAAGTGGGCTACGTAATGACCGGCCTAAAAGACATTCACGCGGTAAAAGTTGGCGACACGCTTGTTTTGGCCGCGGGAACCGCCAAAGCGCTGCCCGGGTATAAAGATGTAAAACCCTTTGTGTTCCTGTCTATTTACCCAATTGACAACAACCTGTTTGGGCAGCTGCGGGACGCGTTGGGTAAGTTGGCGCTGTCGGACGCGTCGCTGGCTTTTGAGCCGGAATCAAACACCGCGCTGGGTTTTGGCTTTAGGTGCGGGTTTTTGGGGCTTCTCCACGCCGACATAGTTTGCCAACGGTTGGAGCGCGAGTACAACCTTGAGCTGGTTTCAACGGTACCGTCGGTGGAATACAGGGTTTTGCTCACGGATGGGAGCACGCTTAGCGTAAGGTCACCGGCTAGCATGCCGGAGAGAACGCGGATTTCTTCCATTTCCGAGCCGTGGGTGCTTGTTAGCATTGTTTCGCCCGCCAAGTACGTGGGCGCGGTGATTCAACTGTGCGAGCAGAGGCGGGGTGTGCAGCAAAAAATGGAGTATCCGTCGCCGGATCGCGTGATTTTTGCTTACGAACTCCCGTTGTCGGAATTGATCCACAATTTTTTTGACGAGTTAAAATCGCTTTCTTCCGGTTTTGCCAGTTTGGATTATGAACTGTTGGATTTTAGGCCAACAGATGCCATAAAGCTTGATGTGCTGGTGCACGGCGAGTCGGTTGATCCGCTGTCTTGCATTGTTCAGAGGTCAAAGGCCGACTATTTTGGGCGAACTCTCCTGCAAAAGCTCAAAGACGTTATACCACGCCAGCAGTTTCAAATTTCTTTGCAGGCCGTTGTGGGCGGAAAAGTGATTGCGAGGGAAGATATACCTGCTTTGCGAAAAAACGTTTTGGCCAAGATGTCCGGCGGGCACAGGGAAAGAAAGGACAAATTGCTTGAAGCGCAAACGCCCCGCCTTCGGCGGGGCTCACGGGCCGCTTCGCTAAGTGGAAATCCGTGACTCCTTCATAAGGCACACCGCCGCCTCCGCTCCCGCCTCATCCCCTTGACGCCCTTAGCACTCATGTTGTATAAGTGATAGCAGATATGCACGAGCTCACGCAAAGGCAAACGGAACTTTTGGATGCCATCATCACCGAATATATAGAGTCATCCGAGCCGGTTGGCTCGCTGACCATAACAAAAAAGTACGGCCTCAAAGCATCGGCGGCTACCGTGCGCAACGAAATGGCGCGTCTGTTGGATATGGGCTTTTTGGGCATGTTGCACACGTCTTCCGGTCGCGTGCCAACGGCGCAGGCTTTTAGGCTTTTCCTCGACGAACTCATGGAAGAGGATGAAATGCCGGTATTGCAGGAAGTGGCCATTAAACAAAGATTGTGGCCAAGGCGCTACGAATTTGAAAAGCTTTTACGTCAGGCTACGGTTTCCCTGGCCGACATTACGCACGAACTTTCCATAATAACCACAAGCGACGGTCACGTTGTTAGCGCCGGCACGGTGAATCTTTTGGACAATCCCGAGTTTTGGGACATAGAGGTTGCGAAGGCCGCGCTTGGCCTTTTGGACAGATACGAGGCCCTGGACGAAATTTTCAAGAAGAATTCCTACGGCGGTAAAGACGTGCGCTCGGCTTTGGGTAGCGATTTGGGTGTGGAAAAGCTTTCCCAGTGCGCTTTTGTTTTTGCGCCGTATACAGCCGGAAATAAAATGGGATACGTTGCGGTCTTTGGGCCGGCGCGTATGCGATATTCGTCGGTTGTGCCGGCGGTGCGCTACACAAAAAATTTGATTGAAGAGCTTGGCGAAACATGGTAAACACCGCGGATGATGTTAACATCCACAAAGACTGCGAAGCCAAACTTGACGAACTTGAGAACAACTGGAAGCGCGCGCTGGCCGACTACAAAAATCTGCAAAGGCGCGTAGAAGAGGAAAAGACCGCGGTGGTGGACTTTGCAAACTTTGTGCTCATTGCAAGGCTGCTTTCGGTTTTGGACAATTTGGAGATGCTAAAGACTCACATTGATGACGTTGGCTTAAAACTTACGGTAAAGGAATTTGAGCAAATACTCTTGGACGAAGGCCTTACCGGTTTGGGTGTTAACGTGGGTGACACGTTTGCCCACGAAACAATGGAGGCGGTTGACAAAGACGGGGACGGTGATGATGTGCGGGTAGTTGAGGTAGTTCGCAAGGGTTATAAACTAAGGGATAAAGTTATCAGACCCGCAAGGGTTTTGGTTAAGAAAGGATAAATTATGCCAAAAATAATCGGGATAGATTTGGGAACAACAAACAGCGCAATGGCCGTTATGGAAGGCGGTAGCTACAAAGTCATTCCAAACCTTGAAGGGGGAAATACAACACCGTCGGTTGTTGCCGTTGGTGTGGCGGAGTTAGTTGGAGTTCCGGCCAAAAGGCAGCAAGTAGTCAATCCAAGAAATACGGTGTTTAGCATAAAAAGGCTCATGGGGAGACACTTTGGCGACGCGGAAGTAAGTCAACTTCAAAAGACCATGCCATACGAAATTGTTGAGGGTAAAAACGGCATGGCCTGTGTGAAGATTGAAGGGAAAGTTTATACTCCGCAGGAAATTTCGGCAAAAATACTGGCAAAACTAAAAACCGACGCCGAAAAGTTTTTGGGCCAAGCAATCACCGAAGCTGTCATCACCGTTCCCGCGTACTTTAACGACGCGCAAAGAACCGCAACCAAGGAAGCGGGGCAAATTGCCGGTTTGGACGTGAAACGCATCATAAACGAACCAACGGCGGCCGCGCTGGCTTACGGCTTGGACAAAAAGAAAAGCGAAAAAATTGCCGTTTATGACCTTGGCGGCGGAACCTTTGACGTTTCAATTCTGGAAATAGGCGATGGCGTTTTTGAGGTTAAGTCCACAAACGGCGACACGCACCTGGGCGGCGACGACTTTGACCAAAGAATAATTGAGTGGCTAATTGACGAATTTAAGAAAGAGCAGGGCGTTGACCTATCAAAAGACAGACAGGCGCTGCAAAGGCTAAAAGACGCGGCCGAGCGCGCAAAGCAGGAACTCTCCAGTACAATGGAAACCGAAATAAGCATTCCGTTTATAACAGCCGACGCGTCCGGGCCAAAACATCTTAATTTCAAGCTGACGCGCGCAAAGTTGGAGCAGCTGGTAGACGATTTAATTCAAAAAACCATAAAACCCATGGAAAATGCTTTGAAAGATGCCGGACTTGCAAAAACCGACATTGTTGAGGTGGTGATGGTGGGAGGCATGACCAGAATGCCCAAGGTCAACGAGATTGTGAAGGCTTTTTTTGGCAAAGACCCGCACAAAGGCATAAACCCCGATGAAGTTGTGGCCATTGGCGCGGGGATTCAGGGCGGGGTCTTGGGCGGCGACGTAAAAGACGTATTGCTTTTGGACGTTACGCCGTTGACTTTGGGTATTGAAACCCTTGGCGGCGTGAGCACGCCTTTGATAAAGAGAAACACCACAATACCAACATCCGCGTCGCAGATATTTAGCACGGCGGCCGACAGCCAAACGAGCGTTGAGATAAACGTCTTGCAAGGCGAAAGAGAGCTGGCGGCAGACAACAAATCGCTTGGAAGGTTTATATTGGACGGGATGCCTCCGGCGCCGCGGGGCGTTCCTCAAGTCGAAGTTACTTTTGACTTGGACGCGAACGGAATTTTAAACGTTTCGGCCAAAGACAAAGCCAGCGGCAAAGAACAAAAAATCACGATTCAGGGCGGAACCGGCTTGAGCAAGGACGAAATTGAAAAAATGGTTGGGGACGCGCAAAACCACGCCGCCGATGATAAACGCAAAAAAGAAGAAATTGAGGCCAGAAACGCCGCAGACAACATGTGCTACACCGCCGAGAAGTCTTTGCGGGATGCGGGCGATAAAGTTCCGGCCGACGTTAAGAGCGAAATTGAAGGCAAAGTGAAGGTTTTGCGTGACGTACTGGCAACGGCCTCGGGTGACGACTTGAGGAGCAAAACGCAGGATTTGTCCCTGGCACTGCAAAAGATTGGGCAAGCAATGTACGGCCAGGGCGGGGGACAACAACCCGATAGCGGCGATGACAAGAAAGACGATAAGGGCGGGTCCGACGGGCCGGTTGAAGGCGAGGTAGTGGAAGATAAGTAACTATGGGTCAAGGTGCTAAAATACTCGCATGCAAAACAAACGCGACTATTACGAAATCTTGGGCATTTCCAAAAGTGCAAGCCAGGACGAGGTAAAAAACGCGTACCGAAATTTGGCGCGCAAACATCATCCGGACATGGCGGCGCCGACCGACAAGGCCGAAGCCGAAAGGCGCTTTAAGGAAATAAACGAGGCGTACCAGGTTTTGGGCGACGCGCAAAAAAGAAAGTCCTACGACCAGTTTGGCCATGCCGGAGCCGGATTTGGTTCGGGCGACTCACGGGGCTTTGGAGGCTTTGGGAGCCAATATGGGCCATTTACATACTCGTACACCAGCGGTGCCGGCGGCGATTTTGAGGGCTTTGACCCGTTTGACATTTTTGAGCAGGCGTTTGGCTTTAGGGGTTTTGGCGGCTCCCGCGGCCCAAGGAAGGGCAAAAACCTTTATTACGAGCTCAACGTGGATTTTGCCGACGCCGTGCGCGGCGCTGAAAAAGTGGTGAGCGTTGAAAGCGGCAAGGTGACTATTAAAATCCCTGCGGGTGTGCGAAACGGCACGGAGTTGCGATTTGAAGGGCGCGGGCTGCCCGGCCCAAACGGAATGTCCCCGGGCGATTTGTACATAACAGCCCGAGTTACCACCCCCGCGCGCTTTCAGCGCGCCGACGATGACTTGGCCACGGCGATTGAACTTGACTTTGCCCAAGCAGCTCTGGGCGCGGTGGTTGAGCCGGTGTTGGCGACGTGTTTGTGTCCGTTTTTGTAAAAATACCCAAAAAGCTCTCCCGCGAGCAGAAGCGGCTGTTGGAGGAGTACGGTAGGTTATAGTACCAGCGGATCGACCTGCTTTTGGTAGATGAGTAACGTAAACATGGGTTGGACATAAACCAACTAATTATTGTCAGTATATTGTAGTTGGTTTAGAATAAGCCCGTGCCGGACAGTCCTCTCAGAACCCTCATCGCAGAGACTCAAGTAAAGTTCACGGTTAATGCGTTTGGATTATATGCGATCAGCGTAACGGCTAGTTGCGGCAAATCTCATGGCTTGAAAGTAAAAATAGACGACCAGCAATTCAGGGAAGTACCGCCTAGAAAAAATATTCAAACGTATGACATTCCTCCGGCGTGGAACGGCAACAAGCTGAGAGGTTTGAAGCAAACAAATGTTTTTCTCTTAATATTAGACGAAGGCGAACATATCATTACCTTTATCCCAAGAGACCGGGTTGCTGTCGAAGCGTGGGATTACAGACTGGTTGAAAGTCCTGCAAAGGTGAGCTTTTCTATTGAGAATCAAGCCGAGGATGGCGATAAGCGACCCTGGTTTACATTTGTATTGGTCGACCTTCCCTTAAAATCGATCACAGCCGAAGCCGATGTTGCTTGGCACTACCTTGACGGTGATGATGTGAAGCTGATTGTTGATAATAAAATTGAACGCAACCCCGACTCCAGGTTGTGGAGAGATTGGGCATGGCACGCCGTTCCCCGCCAATTACTAGATGGACCGAGGAGGGAACAGAAAACCGTCACTAAAAACTTAGCATCAGGATTACACTATATTGAGTTTTGGGCAGATAAAACACCGACTTTGCACCAAGTGACGTTTGATTTGGGAGAATTTGAACTAAAACGAATACCATCAAGGAACAGTCCCAAATGGACGGAGGATTTTAACGATGATACTGATGTGATAATTTTGGCACGGCTTATCTTTGGTGAAGCGAGGAATCAATCAAAAGAAGCCATGACTGGGGTAGGATGGGTAATCAAAAACCGCTTGCGGGCTAAGCGTTCGTATTTTGGTTATAGTTATCATGAAATTATTCTAAAAAATGACCACAGGTATTATCAGTTTTCATCATTTAATCCTGCTGATCCCAACTACCCGGTATTAATTGATCCGTTTAATGCTGCAGATGAGACGACCAGTAAAGCTTGGTTTGAGGCATATGATGTTGCCGAGAGCATTACAGCTGATATAAGTAAGGATCCGACGGAAGGAGCAACCTTTTTTCATTCTTCGGATTTGTCCCAAGAGCAGTTCCTAATTGAAAGCGTTCCCGGCGCAATATTCACTAAGAGAATTGGAAATATCCTGTTTTATAAAGATCCAAATGATGCGTAACAACTATAAAAAAACAATTGGTATTTTCTTGCTGACACTGTTCGCAATCGGCGTATTCGTATTTTCGCCCAACTTTACTACGCATGGGGATAAAGAAGCCCTCAGACTTTACGAGCAGCGGAATCAAAGACTGAGAGAGTTCTCCACACGAAATTCTCCAGATGGGAAAAAAGTAGCCTATTACCAAAATAAATTCGTTGATGATATCGAAAGCATTGGAGATCCGGATTACGCCTCGTTGCTAGTAGAGCAAAACGGACAGACTGCCGTGGTGTTTCAAGATAATTTTCGTCTTTCAAGTTTTGAATGGTTAACCAATGATGAGATTAAGATATATAAAGGTTGCGGTTCGGGATGTCTACTGAGCTATGTTGTTAATGTGAATACTAAAGACTTCCAAGAATCGGTGGAGAAGATTTTTAATCCGAGATAGCTGCCTTACCTGGAAGAAAAGAAGAAAACTTGTAGAATGCTTCCACCTTCGCAATTTTTGAATTCATGCCTTTAAGCTTTCAAAACACTCTCTATCTGACGCTTCAGTAGAGGCAAATCTTCCGTCGCTGTTTTCCAAACCACACTGTATTCAACACTCAAGTATTCGTGAATCACTTTGTTTCGCATATCAATCATGTCTCTCCAAGGTAATTCTGGATGATCGTTTCTATACGCCTGGCTGACTTTAGAAGCCGCCTCGCCAATTATTTCCAAACCTCTAACTACGGCGTAGTGATCGGCGGTAACGTCAGACGTTAAGAACTCGTTTTCGGTCCAGCCCTGGAGAAAATCTTCAATCCGATAGATTTCATCAAGGATATGTTCTAAATATATCCTATCGTTTTTAAGATTCATAAATGGTCTTTAAGTCCTTTTGAACGTAGGGATAAATGCGGCTGCTCAAAGCTCCCTCCGTGACCAGATCGACATTTCGCCCCAAATATTCGCCCAGCTTCCTTTGGACTTGAACCAGTTTAAAATACCCCACAGGGATATTAAATCTAACCAATAAATCCATGTCGCTTTTGGGGGTTTCCTCGCCTCTGGCATATGAACCAAATAAACCCAAATACGCAATATTGTTTTGTTTGCAGATCTCTCCAAGTAATGGGGAGGTTAGTAAGGTGTTCATGGCTAGATTATACAAGAAGGGGTGTTGAATTTCGAATCCTTGACCGCATCGGCGGGTTGTGTTACCGTAAGGGAGCAAAAGAAGTGGATTTTTGACACAGGTGGGTTTTCCCACCTTCTTTTTTGAGCGACTGTACGGAGAAAAAAATGGCAATAACCGAATTTAGCGCAGCATTAAGTCAAGTGGCAACCGAGCGGGGCATACCCGTTGAATCCGTTTTAGAGTCAATAATCACGGCTTTAAAGTCCGCTTACAAAAGAGACTATGGCGGCGACGTTGAAGAAATTGACGCACAAATAAATCCGGAAACGGGCGAGGCAAAAATTCTCAAAAACGGCAAGGACGTTACCCCGTCGGGTTTTGGCAGAATCGCCGCCCAAACCGCAAAACAAGTCATTTTGCAAAAAATCCGCGAGACCGAGAAAGAAGCAATTTTAGACGATTTTAAGGGCAAAATAGGAACAATAGTTAACGGCCACATCTTTAGAATTGAAAACGGCGTTGTGATTATGGATCTGGGAAAGGCGCAAGGGATTCTTCCGCAAGCCGAGCAGGTTTCAAGCGAAGCGTACAGGTTAAATCAGCGGCTCAAGGTTTTGGTCAAAGACGTTCGTCAAGGCATAAGAAACACCGAAATAATTGTCACAAGGGCCGACCCCCAACTTATAAAAAAGCTTTTTGAACACGAAGTTCCGGAAGTTGCTTCGGGCGTTGTTACGATTGAAGCAATGGCCCGCGAAGCAGGTTCCAGAACAAAAATGGCCGTTTCCTCACGGGAAGACAAAGTTGACCCGGTTGGCAGTTGCGTGGGACAAAAGGGTGTAAGAGTTCAGTCCATAATTGCGGAGCTCTTTGGCGAAAAAATAGACATTGTTCCGTATTCCGACATCGCCGAGAAATTTATTGCTTCAAGTTTATCGCCGGCCAAAGTCACCGAAGTTGATGTTAACCTTGAAACCAAGGAAGCCAAGGTTTCCGTGCCGGAAGACCAGCTTAGCCTTGCAATAGGCAAAGACGGGCAAAACGTGCGTTTGGCGGCCAAGCTCACGAAATGGCGCATAGATATAAAGGGCGCGCCGGATATTTTTGGCAGCGTTGAAAGCACCAAAGACGTTGCCGCCGACAAAGCGATTCGCGGCGTTTGGGATGCCGACATAAAGATAAAAGCGGAAAAGAAAGCAAAAAAAACATCGCCGGAAAATCCCGAAGACAAAGACAAGGATTTGGCAAAAGAGGATGAATAACCGAATTCCAGCGAAAACTGAAAGCGCCCGGCCACCCATTGTTACAATTATGGGTCACGTTGATCACGGTAAAACCAGCATTCTCGACTATATTCGCCACACCAACCTTGCAGCCAAAGAATATGGCGGAATAACCCAACACATTGGTGCGTACCAAATTGCGTACAACGCGCACCCGATTACATTTATTGATACGCCCGGACACAAAGCTTTTGCCCAAATGAGGGCGCGCGGAGGCAAATCCGCCGACATTGTTGTGCTTGTGGTTGCAGCCGACGATGGCGTAATGCCGCAAACAAAAGAGGCAATGGCTCACGCCAAGGCCGCGGCCGTCCCAATTATTGTAGCCATAAATAAGGTTGACCTTCCCCAGGCGGATGCTACAAAAGCAAAGCAGCAGTTGGCGCAAGAAGGCATTGCCGTTGAAGGATGGGGCGGCGATGTGGTTTGCGTTGAAGTGTCGGCAAAAACCGGACAGGGGATTCCCAATCTATTGGATGCAATTCTGGCCGTTGCGGAGATAACCAAATTGACGGCGAATCCGGCAGGTGAACTGGAAGCAATAGTGGTTGAAGCCAGGTTGGATATGAAGCGCGGCGTTGTGGTTTCCGCCATAGTCAGAAACGGAACGATGCGCGTAGGCGGCAGCGTGAACGCGTCCGGCCAAACGGCCAAAATAAAATCGTTAATGGATGATAGAGGCAACCTAATCACAACAGCAGGCCCGTCAACACCCGTTGAGCTTTTGGGCTTTAAAACCGTTGTGCAAGTTGGCGATTTGATAGTTGACGCCGGAAGCGAGTTGGCCCAACTGGCCATAAACCGGGATACTGTAGAGATAATTGGCCAGGACACAAAAAGAACCGTAAATGTCATTATAAAGTCCGACACCCAGGGAACGCTGGAAGCGGTAAAGGTGAGTTTGGCAAGTCTGGTAACCGCCGACGCCACATCCTCTTATTCAATAAAATTTCTGTTGACTTCTACCGGCGATGTGACCGAATCCGACGTTTTGCTTGCCGCCAACACCGGGGGGATTATTGTTGGCTTTGGCGTGAAAATACCAACAGCCGCAGAGGAATTGGCTTACGCCAAGAAAGTCGTCATAAAAACCTACAAGACCATATACGAACTGACGGACGAAGTGGAAGACATGTTAAAAGGCGTGGCCTTTTCGCAAGAGCAAAAGATTAAGGGCAGGGCGCAGGTATTAAAGGTTTTTGAACTTCCTTCCGGCGATAAAATAGCGGGATGCAAAATATTGGCCGGAGCCCTAAAAGAAGGCGGTCGTGTTGCCATCTATGATAAAGACCCCGATTCCTTGGCTAAAGAAGACCTTCCGCTTTACGTAGGGAAGGTCAAAAAGCTAAAACAGAAGAAGGAGGATGTGACAATAGTCGGCAAGGATAATGACTGCGGAATTTTGCTCAAGCCCAACTTTAGCGGTATTTCAGAGAGTATGTACATTGAAGCCATTTGACACTATAGGCCGTTTATAATAGAATGCCCTGACAAACATTTACCAGCCCAAACGCATCAGATGAAAATAGAAAACACAGACAAACAACAAATTATGGATTTGATAAGACAGGCCAAACACGTTGCCGTGGTGCCAAGCAAAGTGGTTGGTGCCGATGCTTATTGCGCCGCCGCCGGTTTGTACCATATGCTTTTGGAGAGCGGAAAAGAGGCGACGCTCGTGCACGAGGGTAAAGTTCCCACCGGTTGCGAAGATCTTGTAACCGAATCCGACGTATCGGCAAATGTTTCCGAAAGGGATCTTATTGTCACCATAGATTATTCGAATCTGCAGAATGCAACTTCAGCGCACTATTCCACCGACAACGATGTTTTGACAATCAGAATTGGTCCTGTGCCCAAGGATTTTGACTCCGGTCGCGTTAAATCAAAGGTAACCGGTTTTAATTTTGACCTTGTATTTGTTATTGGTGCGCAAGGGTTTGTAGACTTGGGAACAACGTTTAGAAACCTTCAGAGCGAGTTTGAGAGGGCCAAAGTGGTAAATATAGACATAACCAACAGAAACGAGCGTTTCGGAGTTGCAAACGTTATTGATACTACAGCCGATAGTTTAAGTACGCTCGTTTTTAGCGAGAGCATTTTGTGGGGTCTGACTCCCGGCAAAAAATCAGCCAGAGCCTTTCTAACGGGCATTGCTCACAGAGATTGAAAAAAAACGGCTTCCCTGGTAGAATAGAACGCGCGTATGGCCTTAAACAGGAAGAACAAAGACAAACTTATAAAAGAAAACAGACTTCACGATGGTGATACAGGATCGCCGGAAGTTCAGGTAGC
>Ga0075578_103_pt1 | contig 26788 bp, 26 predicted proteins | sample RifGroA2_FD_68194 | JGI IMG/M metagenome (GOLD analysis project Ga0075578, IMG submission 68194) | candidate division WWE3 bacterium GW2011_GWA2_46_9 | reverse complement strand
CACGCCGGTGCCCTGGTGCGCAGTTTTGGCCTTGCGCCGCGGGTCTGGCAGTTTGCAAAGGCGGTGGGGTACGCCAAACTCTTTACGGAATATGGGCCAAATCACATTCACGCGCATTTTTTGTCGGAACCGTCCACGCTTGTTATGATCGCCGCAAACATTTTGAATGTGCCGTATAGCATCTCCGCGCACGCGCGGGACGTTTTTGTTGACGGTGAGTTGGTGGCAAAAAAAGTGGAAAGCGCCAAATTCATCGCCGTGTGCAATAAAAAAGCTTTAGATGGCGTTGCCGTCGAAATAGGCGGTTTGCGCCCGAACGTGGTTCTGGTTCACCACGGAATAGACACGGCCCAAACCTACTTTGCAGGCGATGTTGGCCAAAAAGCATCGCCTCCGATGGTTTTTGTTGGTTCGAGGCTGGTTGAGAAAAAAGGCATAGAGTATGCAATTGAAGCCGCCAAATTGCTAAAAGACAAAGGGCTTGCTTTTGAGCTTCACATTGTTGGACCCGGTCCGTTGTATCAAAAGCTTGCCGACACTATAAAGAGTCTTGGCGTTGGCGACGTTGTGTTTATTCACGGCGAAGGCAAAGGTCTGCCCCACGCGCAAGTGAGAGAGTTTTTCAAAAAAGCCGCAATTTTTGTGCACTCAAGCGTTGAAAGCGTTGATGGCGATACGGACGGAATTCCAAACTTTGTGGCGGAAGCCGCGCTCGCCAAGTTACCAATTGTGACCACGCACGTTGGCAGTATAACCGAACTCATTGACGATACAAGCGGAATTTTGGTTGAGCAAAAAGACTCAGCCGCCTTGGCCAATGCAATTGAAACCCTGCTTGGCAACGCCAACTTGAGGAACCGCCTTGGCGATGTAGCGTACCAAAAAGCTGTTGAACTGTTTGACTTGGAAAAAAACGTTGGAGAATTGGAGAAACTTTTTCTTTCGTAAGTTATGCGCAAATTTAGGCTAAGCGATTTTAAAGTTGAAAAACAAATAGACAAATTGTCTAACGGTGTTGGCGTGCTCCACTTTAAAAAGGAAATGGCGCCTATTTCCATCACGCTTGCGTCAAAGAGCGGGTCGCGCTTTGACCCCAAAGGCAAAGAAGGCCTGGCGCACTTTGTTGAACACATGCTCTTTGAAGGGACAGAGAAGTTTAAGGGGGCAAACGCTATTGAACGGTATATCCAAAACATTGGCGGTTATACCAACGCTGCAACCTCCCACGAAGGCATTTATTGTGAATTTACCGTAGCAGGCAAAGATGATTTGGCCGTGGTCAAAGACATAGTTAGTGAAATTTTCAATAACCCTTTATTTTTACAGGAGACGGTAGAGAAGGAGAGAAAAACGATATTTACGGAGATCAGCGGGAAGCTGCAAAGCCCTGCGGTGCAAGCCGGTGTTGGGTTGGGTGAGCTGTTGTTTGCAAATGCTCCCCTGGCCATGCGTACGCTGGCGTTTGGTACGTTGGAAACGGTGAAGAAAGTAACGCGGGAAGACATAGTCGATTTTCACAAAAATCAGTTGCCAAACGGTTTGGTCATTGTGAGCTGTGGGGATGTTGATATAGAAGATATCACAAAAACATTTGATGATATTTTGCCAGCGGTTGTGGGTAAAACATATGCTTTGGTCAAGCCTAACACTTCCGGCAAAACGGGAGTAAAGCGGAGAAAAGACGAGTCCGATGCCGTTTGTATTGAAATGGGCTTTCCGGCAGTAGAAATTGGGCACGAGGATGAAACCAAACTGTTATTTCTTCGCGGGCTTTTGGGCGGGTCGTCGCTCACATCTCTTCTTGGCGAGAAACTTAGAGTCAAAGAAGGATTGGTGTATTTTATTGGGTGTTCGCTTTTCAGGGCTGCCGACTGCGGTGTTTTCGGCATAGATTATAAAGTGCGAAAAGACGCGCTGGGAAGATCGCTGGAACTGGTGAATGAAACGCTTGCGCAAGTAAAGTCCGGAAAGTTTGACAAAAGTTACATTTCGCTCCTCAAGAACAGAATAACAAAATCCGGCCTAATCAGGCTCCAAACTTCCAGCGCGTGGGTTGACATTCATGACACCCGGGAGTTGTTAATAGGCGACCATAGCGATCACATTGATTACATGAACGCCATCCAAAGAGTTACTTTTGACGATGTTGTTGCTGTCGCAAACAAGTACCTTCTTCCCGAAAGCATGTTTACCTATGCGGTTGGTGACATTACCGAAGAGGATTTACGTTTTTGATAAACCAAAGTCTTACGTCCTATAGTATGGTATAATCGGTGAACAAAACACAACTCAAAGTAGAAAAGGACCATGACGTGCATAGTTGGGCTGAAGGATTCAGAGACACGAACGGTGTTGATGGGTGCGGATTCCAGGAGTACCTTCGGCTCCGATGGCCCTGCAAAGGACTTCAACCTCGAACAAGTTCTTCTGGATACTCTCGTCCCGGCGCTTAAGGAATTGGCAAGGAAGAGGGAGTATTTGCGCGAGAAGGACAAAATGCCGGATCTGGACGGCACGGTGCTGATCGCTTTTGGTGACCAGCTCTGTATCGTGAGCAGCGATTTCCATGTGACACCAGTGTCTGGGGAATTTTGGGCGATTGGGAGTGGGCAGCTTCTGGCGCTGGGGTCGCTGGCAAGTACGGAGAAATTTTTGCTACCCAAAGTACGTGTCCGAATGGCGCTGAAAGTGGCGGCCACATTCGACGCCTTTGTTGCCCCGCCCTTCGTTATCAGGGAAACGGATCCACTGCTTACTTAGCACTAAGGCGATGAGATGGCGACGTTTGGAAAAAGTTGCAGGAGCAGCTACCAGACGTCGCCGTTCGTTGTTCACAAGCCATCTGCCGTATTACCTTATGATCTTTTTCTGTTAAGAATACCTAAGTAATCTATTGTGTTGGCTTATTCAAAAGGCTCATATACGGCTTGTAAATCAGGTTATTGTTTAATTGCCTCCGTAATTTTGCGCACTCAATATGTGATGTAGCTCGCAAGCCACTCGTCGTTTTCCTTAATCTGGAGTTATCCCTTTGATTGGTGCCAAGTATATCATGTTTTTTGCGTATTCCGGATAAATGACGTGGGTTGTTCTGGCAGAGTTTATTTCCAGGTCCAACTCCTCTGCAAGTACTATTCTTGAATTGTCCTGTACGAGCAAAAACCCTATTGTGTGCATTTCTTTCGCTTTGTTTCGTGCTATAACTTTTTCAGTTGGCATGCTGATGTTGGCCGCCTGACCGTCACCTCAATTTTTGTATACAACTTCGGGTAAATTTGAATCTGTTTTCATGGTTTGTTTGCTCTTTTTCTTCGGCTCTAGTTTGTAAATCTTTTCTGCCTGTGCCAAGGGCCAAACTACTGGGTGATCCCACAACCTTCCGTTATATTCTGAACTGTATTTTACAAATCCGTTACTTATTTCGATTAAGAAACCCACGTCCCATAGCAATGATAACCGGGCATTCTTTTTGATAAAATCGATGTTCTGGAACTCTCTTGAGACAATTGCGTCTCGAATTCTGATCAATATAGGCTGTCCTACGTTTTTTATTATGTCCTTATATAGCATGGTTTTATTTTAACTGAATGTTTGGTCCTTTGTGATATCTATTTCCCCGTTTGGAACAAGTTGTAGCATGTTTCGAGAGTACTTTGGATATATTACATGTATGGTTTTAAAGTTACCAGTTCTCAAATTGATTTGTTCCGTAAGTACAAGCCTTTTCGAATCGTTGATCAAAAGGAACCCAACTGTATCTATTTGCTTAGCAACATTTCTATCAAACTTTCTCAACGTGTTCCTTTGGCCATATCACGGGATATTTCCATATCCCGCTTGACGTGTGTTCGGAACTGAATTTGATAAACTCTTTGTTTATTTCTATCAAAAATCCGACTAGCCATAGAGTTTCTAACTGCGCGTGTTTTGTTACATAATCCATGCTGCATGAGTCGGTGATGGTCACTGCATCCATAAGTTTTATCAGAATTGGTTGATCAGCTTTTTTTGCTGTGTCTTTGTGTACCATGAGTGGAGTGAGATTGGGTTAGGTAGATGTGTTGCGTGTTGGATCCATTGATCTACCTAACCCTGGTTGGTGGCCTACTTCCCTTTCTGCTGTCGGCGTTGTTCCTCCTGTTCCTGACGAAGCCGTTCACGTTCGGCCTCGCGTTCGGCTTCCTTCTCTGCTTGTCTGCGCAAACGCTCTTATTACTTTTCAATATACCACAGACTTAATCCTAGCTCTGTTAATTTCGTATGTAAAGATTTCCGTTGTTGTTGTATTTTGTATCATGGATATGGATTGGTTCGTTACCATCTTTATTTGTGCTCTATTCTATTAAGGAGCTCGCCTTCTTTCCATCCATCACTTTTACAAATATCCCTTGGGATTTTTCAAGGTACACTGCTAAGGGCTCGAGTCCATAGCGCCTTCTTCGCTCATCTAAATTCTTTTTGTCTCTGATCGGTAGGGGTTTTGTTATATATTTTCCGCTCCTCTTTTCAGTCTCAATTATCGTACCATAAATTTGTTTCTTGCCCTTGTTTACTGCAATGCTATCTATCATGTACGGAACCATATCTTTGTTTATGAGATTGCGATACTTTTTAAGACACCGTTCGCTGAAATCCAAGTCGTTGCAATGCTGAATTAGTATGTCAAATTCTCTGTTTTTGTTGGGATACCCACATTGGTCGACGATCTCTTTTATTATTGATGATATGTTGCTGTTGATTAACTTGAATAGCTTCTCGTTGCTATTTTTGTATATAAAAGCGTGCTGATCAAGTTCAAATAGATATTTTATAAGTTTGCGAATATTTTTGTTCACTGCGGTTGATTTTTTGTGATATCTATCATCTCGCTTCAGCCACATTACTTTTTGGCCATACTATTGGATAACTCCACAAACCGCTTACATATTCTGCCCCGAACTTAATTAAGGTGTTCGTTTGTTCTATAAGAAATCCGACATTCCAATGTATAGCTAGATGCGCGGCGGCTTTTATCTGTTCTATGCTTTGAAATTCTCTGACTACTACTGTGTCGTAACTTTTAATCAGTAATGGTTGCCCTATTGTTTTTACTATTTCGTTATATATCATTTGACGGATCAGGCCAGTCTTTGATACTTGTATAATTATACTCTGACAGCTGGCTTGGGTTTTTTAGGTTCAGTGTTTTGCGTATCGATGGAAGAGATTCCGAACACACGATTTATGGCCGGTGTCGGTATCGTCTGGATTTGATGAGCCATATTTTTATCGGTATTGACTTGCCAAGCGATAAGAGTTTTGTCAGCGTTGCTTTTTATAATTATGCCGGTGGTGAGAACACTGCCGATCACACACTGTTTGAGAATTGATTGCTTTGTTCTGCTTTTGGAATCACGAAGATACATTGCGTCGTTCCAGTAAACAATCGCCTTGTTTGTCTTAACTATTTCATCTAAGTTTCCTGTGTGATCTGACACAAAGTCTTCTTTTTTGGGATCAATAATCAATTGCTGACGTTCAACGACCATAGCCTTTGGTATTGCTGCACTTTGTCTATATAAATCTTCAGTATTTCGAACTTCGCCTATGAAACATTCACTCGCTAACAGTATATAATCGTCATTTTCGGACAGCAGGAATCCGGTAGTAATAATTGGTGCTATGGGTGCGCGGTCGATAAGATCCTTCTTGTCCTTTAGATCTACCCTATCAACTACAGTTGTGTCCATCCAGTTGACTATTATTGGACTGAGCTGGTGTATTCTTTTGAGTAGTTGTTCCTGTGTGAGCATCTTTTTGAATGGAGATTGCTTAGGGTGTTGTATTGAATTTTGGAATACAACCCCCCGCGCCGTGCCCTCACCGCTCACTTGGTAGATCGTTTACGGAAGGGTCGTTGCTTTGGATCAGGTCGCTTTCTTCCTGTATTTCTGCCGCCTCTTCGTATGTTCCGAGGTCAGTGTCATTGTCTCCTTCAGGTTCCGGGTCAGTCTCGGAGTAGTCGGAAGGAGCGAACGTGAATATGGTCATGGCCTCACCTCCTTTCTCTCCTTGGTCTCGGGCTGCGGACTAATCCCGCCGATACGACTTGTGAAATGCGGTCTTTCGGTATATCATTGGCTCAATCAGCAACCCGGAAGGGAGCTGACGCTTCTCACTCTCAGTTGACATGAGGTTATAAAGAAGGCCCTTTTATGGCTTTCCGATTGAGAGCATCTGCCCCGCTTCCGGATCGTATTTGTTTTGGGTGCTTTTTGAGCACCAAAAGGATGGTAACACAATGACACAATTGTGTCTAGTGTTTGTTTGGAATGAAGAAAAGCAGTAAATCGCAGTACGAGGGCGAGGATATGATACGTACAAATGTGTATCTTCCCAAGGAGGCGTTGAAAGAACTAAAGATAAAACTCATCACCAATAACAAGAGCATTTCGCAGTGGTTTAGGGAAGAAGTAGCGCGTTATCTGACCAAGAATTAAGCACGCCCTTGTAATCTGTTAAACTTTATTAGTGAGAATAGCAGTATTCATCAAGAAGACTACCTTTCATAAGGGTTACGGTGGTATAGAGACACAGAATAAGTCTTTGTGCGAAGGTTTGACCAAAAGAGGGCACGAGGTGTTTGTTTTTTCTCCCAAACTGGAGCTGGATCGGAACTCTATTGTTGAGAACGGCGTACGTTATATTTTTGTTTCTTGCGCCTTCAAGATGGATGGCTTTTTTGGCGAAAGAAATAAAGACAACTGGTTTACAAGGTCAGCACAAAGGTTTGAGGAAGAGCACGCCAAGCAGCCGTTTGACGTTGTAATCGGGCAAAGTTCCGCGGCGGTTGGGGTTATAAAGAGGAAGTGGGAGTTAAATATAAAGGTGGTTTCCGTTGCCCACGGCACAATAATTAGTGAGTACAAAACGTTTTTGAACAACATGGTTGGTTTGCGGGAATGGATAAAGATTGTTTCGAATACCGGCTATGTTTTGAAAAGCTTTTTCTCTCGACAGCGAGAATACGTTCACGGGTCGGAAAAGGTAGTTGCGGTGTCCAATTTTGTGAAAAGCGCGCTTGTTGATGAAACTTTTGTCGACGCGCAAAAAGTTGAAGTGATACACAACGGCGTGGATGGGGGAGCGAGACCTATCCAAGCTCACCCAAATAATCAGCCGCTCAAGCTTGTCTATATCGGAAGGTTGGAAAGGTCAAAAGGGCTGCAAAACCTTTTAAAGGCAATAAGTAGGCTAAACAATGTAACACTTTCCGTGATCGGTGATGGGCCTTATTTGCCGCAATTGGCGCGTTTGGTAAAATCACTGCATCTGTCCGAGAGATTAATTTTTGTCGGTCGCGTAGCGCCGGAAAAGATACCAGAAATTTTATCTCAAGCCAATGTTTTTGTGTATCCCTCGTTGCGTTACGAAGGATTTCCCATGGCGGTCGTTGAAGCCATGTTTTGCGGACTTCCGGTTATAGCCAGCAATATCGGTGGAATTTCGGATGCACTAGAAAACGGTACAACCGGATATCTTGTCAAATCTGGAATTATTGCAGATCTTAGAGATACAATTAGAGAGTTTGTTAATAAACCGGATTTAATCCGCAAAATGGGCGATGCAGCTTATGCAAAGGCGCAAAGGGAGTTTAACCTTGATACTATGTTGAGCAAATATGAAAAAATTCTTGAGGATGTTGTGAAATGAGAATTTTAAGAATAGTTTACGATTGGCCGCAGCCCTGGAGTGGGCTTGCCCCGGCTCCGTACGAGTTGACGCGTTCCCAGGTTGAGTTGGGGCATACCTTTGACATCTTTTGCGGGCGTTGGTTGTCCAAGCCGTTTGAGCGGTTGCCGGGTGTAGAGTTTCACCCGTTTGTTAGAGAACCGTTTCCGGGCAGCATTTTTTTTACCACAGCCCCGTTTATGTTTTTGTATTATTTTTTTTGGAAAGACAAAGCCGGAGTTGACCTTATTCACTCTCACGGCCATTTTGGTATATGGGTGTACGCATACAGAGTTTTTCTCAACCGCTTTTTTAAAAACTCTCCCGAGTTGAAAATACCTCTTGTTGTCCATTTTCACAACACTTTTGCCGGGAGACAAAAGAAGCTTGAGGATGCAGGTCAGGAGCCAAAGTTTTTCTCAAAATATGTTTCTTGGCCTTTGGGTATTTGGTCGGACAAACTGGCGATTAAAACCGGCGCAGCCTACATTTTTGTTAGCGAAGAACTCAAGAAAGAAGCAATTGAATACTATGGCGCCGATCCGCAAAAGTGTTTTGTTGTAGAAAGCGGAGTTGATCCAAAATTATTTGTGTCCGTAAACGAGCAAGAACGTCATAGCACCAAGCGTGATATGGGAATGGATTACGACGACAAAGTAATTTTAAATTTGGGAAAGCAGGTACAAAGAAAAAACATTCACCTGTTGATTGAAGCTTTGGAATTTCTACCGCCTTATTTTAAGTTGCTTCTTGTTGGTCCATCAGACATAAAGTACGGAATAGAACTTGATACACTTATTTCCGTAAAGAGATTGCACAACAGGGTTGTTCGTGCCGATGAAACGTCGTACCCACAAACCCCCATCGCCTACCAAATGGCTGATATCTTTGTACTACCCTCAAGCTTTGAAGGCTTTCCCAAAGTTGTGTTGGAAGCACTGTCTTGCGGTGTCCCGGCCCTAGTCTCCGGTTTCAAAGCCGGCGATGATCTGCGCGGGATTTACTATTTAGCAGACCTTACGCCTCAAACAATAGCGCAAAGCATTCTCAACATAGTTTCCAAGAAAGAGCCGGTAGACAGAGACGTTGTTGCGGTGAAGTATTCGTGGCGTGTGCGCGCCTTGCAGGTGGAGAAAGTGTATGAATATGTTACCGGCCAAAATCAAAAATAATTATTTTGTGTTTTTTCTAGCGGCGTTTATTGTTTTGCACGCCTCGTTGCTAAATGCGAACGCGGCTGAGTGGGGAGACTCTTACAGAATTTTAAGGGCCTCACAGTTTATACGGCAGTTGTCTTATCCGCAGGACGAAAAACGGCCGCCGTTATTTTCGGCTCTGTTGGCAACATACCCGCCGAACGTTGATCCTGTACGCTGGGGACGTGTACTAATGCTTGCAGTGAGTGTCTGCTCATTTTATGTTTTCTACTTGCTGTCTAAGCAACTCCTTGGCCAAAATGAAAACGCTGTTTATCTGGCATTGATGCTATTCATGTTCAATCCGGTCTATTTGTACTGGTCAATAAGAATAATGGCCGATGTGCCGTTTGCGCTTTTAGCAATGCTTGCGGTCTATCTGTATACGCTGTGGAAGAAAAATCCTACTGTATGGCGGTATGTAATTTTGGGGCTAATAACAGGGTTGGCAATTCTAACCAGATTTGAGGGTTACGTTTTGCTGGGATCGTTTTTGCTTGCAATAGGTATTGAGCAAAGGAAGAAGCTGGCTACTGCACTGGCGTATCCGGCAACCGCGTTGGTGACAATACTGCCGTATCTGCTTTATGTCAACCCGCTATCGTCAAAGTATCTTACCGAACCGGCAAATCGTGTTTATGACCTGAAAACGCTGCTGGTGTTTTTGGTCTCGCTCCTGTTTTTGTTTGGATTTACCTCGGCCCTTTATTTTGCGTTTTTTAATCGTCGAAATCTGTGGATGATCCTAAAAGAGAACCGTGTGGTTTTGTTTTTTGTGGGCTTTGAATTGCTGCTCATTCTTGTTTGGCCGGCGGCAATTCCCAGGCTGTTTGTTGCTATAATACCGTTTTTGATAATTTTGCTTGCAAAGTGCATAACGGCTTATTTTGACGGGGAAATATTCCATAAGGCCAAATTTTTTATATTGCGCTTGTTTGATAAGGATTTCTACGTTGTGCAGCTATTTGTTGTGATGGGTTTGCTAGCATTGTACATTGCGTCTCTCTTTCTTTTTAGTTTGCAATTTCTTGTAATCGCCAAGTATGCTTTTTTGGCGTTGGTGGCCGTTGGGTTGGTGAACATAGTCGCTATTATTTTTAGGGCAAGAACTATTTTTGTTGTATCAATGTGTGTCTCTTGTTTGATTTGGTCGTTTGCTGTGATTTGGATGCACAAAGATATATTTAAACAACTCAATTCCGCCGGTGTGTTGGCCAAAACATTACCCGGACCAATAGCTTATAATGATGTGAGCGCGCTGACGCCGTGGCACCTTGGCGACAAAGGTGTCTATATTGATCTAACAAACAAGGAGAAGGGATCGTACGAAAGACTTGTTGACGAAAATATAAGGTACGTTATGGTTACAAACGAGCACAACCCGCAGTTAAAGTATGACCTTGGCAAACGCCCCTTTTTGCTATTGGTAAAAGAATTTAGAGGAACGGTGAACGGTCAGGAATTTTTCACTTTTGTGGCTGAGGTATTGCCGGGGGGCAAATGAAGCTGTCGGTGGTAATTCCGGTTTATAACGAGAAGGGGACAGTGGCCACGATAGTGGATAGAGTAGAAGGAGTTGCGGGTGTAGATAAAGAAATAATAATTGTGGACGATGGTTCCACCGACGGTACCCGCGACGTGCTCAAGGAAATTGCCGCAAACAGAAGCCATGTCAAAGTGATTCTTAAAGAGGCAAACTGTGGTAAGGGTGCGAGCTTGAGGGAGGGTTTTAGACACGCTACGGGAGACTATGTAATTGTGCAGGACGCCGATTTGGAATACGACCCGCAAGAATATACCAAGTTGATAGAGGCCCTTGGCGACGGTAAAACGCGGGTAGTATACGGCTCACGTTTCTCCGGCAATTACGAGGATATGTCCAACCTTCATTATTGGGGAAACAAATTTTTGACTTTGGTTACTAACGTACTTTATGGGGTTTTGCTCACCGATATGGAGACTTGCTACAAACTTTTGCCTGGGTCGTTTGTGCGCAACCTCAAGATAGAATCGAATAGATTTAATTTTGAACCGGAAATCACCGCCAAGATACTGAAATCCGGGTTGAAGCTGCGAGAGGTGCCAATATCTTATAAAGGAAGAACGCACGGCGAAGGAAAAAAGATAACGTGGAAAGACGGTTTGTCTGCGGTTTATACGTTAATAAAATTTAGATTTGCTGACTAGACAATACATGATGAAATTTCTCAAAGAAAACATACCGTTTGCGTTTCTTCTGCTTTTTTGTGTGGGTTTGTTGGCCGTAACCATTAAGATGAATGTTTTCAGATTCAACAACTTTGATTTTGGAAAGTTTGATTTGGGAAATATGACCCAAATGGTTTGGAACACACAACACGGGCGCTTCATGTACCTAACCGATTATTTTGGTACAAATTTGCCGCGCTGGGCAATGAGCCACGTAGACCCTATACTGGTTTTGTTCGTGCCTTTGTTCGCGCTTGTTCCGCATCCGCTCACTCTTGTTATTTCGCAGCTGGTGTTGGTTATATTCTCGGCGGTACTTATTTATAAAATTGCAAATTTGCAGTTTATTTCGCCGGTTGGTTCTTTGCTTTTGTCGTTGGCTTATTTGTTTTATCCTGCATTGGGGTTTTTGCTGGCGTGGACGGGCTTTCATGGCGTCACAGTTGCAATCCCGTTTTTTCTTGGGGCTTTTTATGTTTTTGAGTATATGTTCAAGCAAGACAGCTTTACAAAACCCTTTTTAGTGCTCTTCTGGGCATTAGTTATAATCACCATGTCAGGAAAAGAAGAGGCGTCATTGTTCGTATTGGTTTTTGGCCTTTTTGTAGTGTTTGTCCGCAAAGTCAAACACCTTGGCTACTATCTTATTGCGGTGAGCATTTTCTGGTTTGTGGCGACTTTCTTTGTAATAATACCGGCTTATTCGCATTACCGAGTGTTGGGATACAACAAGTTTGCAAGCTCGCTTGGTATTAATTCGGAACTGGCCAATGATGTAATCAGCCCCAACTTTTTCTTGAGCAGATATTCAGAATTTGGTAACACATACTTTGAGGTTGCGGTAAATATGGCTACGCACCCAAGACAAATGGCAAGAGTGTTATTTGGCGGGGACAAATTGGACAATTTACGAATGACATTTGAACCTTTGCTCTATATGCCTGTTCTTGGCCCGCACTTGCTGGTCATGGCGCTTCCCGAACTGCTCATAAATTATGCGACTACGGCGAGTGGAATAGGCACTTCCGAAATCTATAATCACCGAATATCGCTCATAATTCCCGTATTGTTTATTTCCACCATCTACGGTATTGCCTTTGTAACGAAAAAAAAGAGATATTTGGTTGTTGGACTTTCCGCGTTGGTATTGGCGTCAAACATTTACACAACGTTCAAATACGAGAACCCAATCTATCTGTGGTTGAGCCAAGCAATATCAAAGAGAATCTCTCTAAAAGTTTTTGCAAAAGATATAAGTATAGAAGACAATCTTGACGCGTTGGAACTTGGGCAACGACTAAGGTTCTCTCCGCTTGAAACAAACGACAGGGATTGTGCCCAGAAAGTTGTACAAAGCATACCAAACGACGTTACGGTTTCCGGGCCAGACCACTTGGGCGCCCACTTGGCTAAACGGGAAACGTACGCCATTTTCCCCGCTTTGTTTGATTCGGCCCAATACGTTATAACCGACGTTTTCGCCGAAAAAGTAGCCAGAATACTTGGTGTGAACAAATCTATCATAAGAGACGCCACCGCCAGAGTTATGAAGGATGAGAATTATAAGTTGGTGGGAGCGTGCAGCAACCTTTTTGTATTTGAACGCGTAGGACTGCACAATAAACCCAAACTGCTTCCGATACAGGAAAAGTTTGAATACCCCGAACGGGTGACTTTTGAAATTTTCCAATCTTTAACGTTGGTTGACTACAAGCTACCAAGTGTTCTAAAGCGCGGGGAAAATACGCCGGTTGACTTTGTGTACACCAGACGGGGTGACAATTCGCTCGACGGATACGTATTGTTTTTGACATTTATAAACAACGAAACAAGGGACGCTTATCAGGTGGCCAATTTGCCGTCATTTGCCATCAACGAACCAACCAGCTGGACAAAGGATAATTACTACATTGAAAACGTTGAGGTTGTAATTCCGCAACACATGGCTTCAGGTTCCTACAGAGTTTTCATTGGCATGGACAATAGAGTGCGCACCCGAAGTATTTACATTGGAGACGTTACAATAGACTAGTATGAAAGAATTGGCAAAATGGCAACTTGTGAGCATTGTTTCGCGCGGTTTGGCAATGGTGTTGGGTCTGGTACAAAGCTTTTTCATTTTGAGGATTTTGAGTGTGGGCGAGTGGGGGCTTGTTCAACTTGCTTTGGGGATTGGAGGCGCGTTGGGTATATATCAACACCTGGGGTTGGCCTCTGCTAGCACGCGTGAAATATCTGCGGTACAAGACAATAAAGAAGTATTCAGAATATTTTTCACGTCAATTGCGGTGCGCTACGTTATAAGCTTGCCGCTGGCGCTGGGTTTGTTTTTTGCGTCGGACTATATTGCCGTGAAGGTTTATTTACAGCCGGATATAGCATTTTACTTAAAGCTTTACTCGGCGGTGCTTTTGATACAAGCGGTTCAAAGCATCTTAAATTCGGTGATTGCCGGAACTAAAAAATTCAAGCAGATGTTTATTTATCAAGTTGCAATTGCGGGAGTTAGCGTTGTGGTCTATCTGCCGTTGGTTTATGTGTTTAGGACGCAGGGTTACTTTTATGCGTTGATTTTGTTCTCTTTAATTTCTTCCGTGGTTTTGTGTATCTTGGCCTTTAGGCCGCTAAACTATGAATTCGTCTTACCCAGTATGGCTGATTTCAAAAGGTTGTTTGGCCAGTTGCTTTCGCTGAGTATGGGCATTTACTTTGTGAAGATTGTGTATACGAATTGGGAAAAGCTTGGCACCAACTTGCTTGGGCTGACGGTTTCCGCCGAGCTGCTTGGGATATACGGATTTGCTCTTTTGTACGGAAAGAAGCTTATGTCAATTTCAGACGCCGTTACGGACGTTAATTTGCCGGTTTTATCGGACAAATTTGTGAATGATATAGAGGCTTTCAAAGAGCTGTTTAGTGCAAACTTCAACAAAATCTTTGCGGTTACCGTTGTTGCTGCAGTTGCGGCTGTGTATTGGGTACGCGAGGCGGCCGTCATTTTGGTGGGACACAAGTACGATGCGTCGTTTCCCTATATTTTACCGGTGACATACGCGTTTGTTCTGTATTCGTTTGTGAACATAATAAAGTCCAGTGTTGTGATACCTGCAAGGATGGTCAAAGAAATGATCTTGGGATTTGTCTTTATGATAGTTTTTACCGTGATATTTTACTTTGGTATGTCCGGCGTGCTTGGTCAGCTAACGGCCATGGCTTACGGTATGTTTTTTGGTGCGGCAGTTGGGCTTCTGGTTTTGATTCTGTCTTCACAGGCAAAGTTAAAATTTACTTTTTTTGGTATAAAACACTTTTTGCTGCTTTTTCTTTGTATCCTGTTTTCATTTGTCGGAGCATATGCCGACTTAATTGTAAAAAGCGGCTTTTTTGCTGCATTTTTGCTTCTGTATACATACACGGTTGTTTCCGTAGGATTCATAACCGCGAGCGACTTACACACTATTCTTGCTAAACTTAAACTAAGATGAAAAACCGCAAATTGTTATTGAAAATTCTTGTAAGTTTGCTTTTACTAGCGGTAATTATATGGACGCAGGATACGGACAAAGTGTTTCGTAACATTTCAGGATTTAACTTTATATATGCGTTGCCGGTGTGTCTGCTGTTAATACTGAACTACATTGTTAGTTCAGTCAGATGGAAGGCGCTTTTGATTCATCAAAATTCAGACAAAGCACCGCTTAAATATCTGACAAGCCTTTATTTTATCGGTGCCTTTTTCAATAATTTTTTACCCACAAGTATAGGCGGCGATGGTTATAAAATTTACAAACTTGGGCAGAAGATAAACAATACAACCGACGCCTTTTCGGCAACGTTTATGGAAAGGTTCACCGGTGTTATGGCGCTAACGGTGATTTCTTTGGCTAGCCTCATTAGTATTTTGGGTTGGTTTGGTTTGTTGCTGTTTTTTCTATTTTGGATCGTCGCTGTGTTTGGCTTTTTTGTGCTCAAAAAAATCAGCGCAATGAGTTTTACAAATAAACACTTGAGTCTTTTGGCACAAAAAACGGCTGACGTTTATCGATCGCTTAGTCAGTACGCAAGCTATAAGAAGGAATTATTTTGGGCACTAATCACATCTTTTGTTGTTCAACTGCTCGCGGTTTTCTCGCAATACTTTGTTTTCAAAGGTGTCGGGATTACATTGCCAATTTTCTACTCGCTTTTTGCGTTTCCGTTTATATTTCTCGCCGGGTATGCAATACCATCGCTAAACGGCGTTGGAGTTCAAGATGCGCTGTATGTTAGGCTATTTGGTTCTATTGGTGTGGTTTCCGAAATAGCCGTGAGCGCTTCGATTTTGTACCACCTTTTTAGACTTGGCGTAAGTTTGATCGGAGGAGTGCTATATGCTGTGGGCAAAGCGGATTGATTACATTTTACTCGTTTTGTACATTGCGATTTTTGTTGCAACTCGTTTGCCCGGCCTCGGTACCGATACAATAAACCCCGATGCGGTAAACTGGCACTATAGGTCCGAGCAGTTCGTTGTGGGTCTAAAGACTCTTGCGTTGGAGAAAACATACCAGCATTATCATCCCGGCGTGACGCTAATGTGGATTGTTGGCCCAACGGTAGAGCTAATCAAACAGTTATCGCCGACCGACCGCGTATACAATCAACATAATTTTATTGTCTTTCATACTTTCTCTAAATATAGTCTAGTTTTTGTGCAACTAATGTTAAGCTTTGTCGTTATATATTTGCTGTCTTTGATTTTTGACAACAAGCTTGCCATTTTTGCAACTGCGTTATTTACGCTTGAACCATTCTTTCTCGGCAACGCAAGGCTGCTACATCTGGACGTCTTGCTTTCGCTGACATTGTTTGCAGGACTGCTCGCGTCATTTGTTGCCGCAAAGATGAACAACTTTTGGTTGATGTTGTTGGCGGGTATATTGCTGGGATTGGCCTTTCTTACAAAGAGCATAGCGGTTGGCGGTTTGGGATTTGTTTTAATTTTCGGAACGTTTTTGTCTTGGTTGGAGTCTGGCCGGGTATCGGCGATGAAATACGTTTTTGCGGTTTTACTGTCCTTTGCGGCGACTACCATCATTTTATTTCCGGCTATGTGGGTAAAACCGGCTGAAGTTCTGGTCAATATATTTGACGAGGCCGAGCGCGTTGGCATAAGAAAGGGCCACGGTCAAATAGTTCTGGGTGAGTACTCGCGCGACCCGGGAGTTTTGTTTTACCTGTTGGTGTTGTTGCTAAAGACATCGCCGGTTGCAATTCTTGGCGTCGGCATTTACTTATTTGCGATGGTAAGGAAAGCGCCTGCGGCGGTGAAGAACATTACTGAACTAGCCAAAAATCCCCTATTTTACTTGAGCGTCTTTTATGTTGGCTACTTGGTTGTTATGACATATCCGGCCAAGAAGCTGGACAGGTATACGATCCCCGAATTTCCTTACCTGGCACTGATTGCGGTGTGTGGCTATTTTGAGGTGAAAAAGAGGTGGTCTTTGGTTGGCGCGTTGCTTCCTGTGCTGTTGACCCTTGGTTTTATAGCTTACCCTGTTGTTGCTCTTTACCCTTATTATTTCACGTACACAAACCCCTTGTTTGGAAGCGCTAAGGCCGCAAATGCGCTTGTTGCCCAAAAACCATTTGGCATAGCCGTCCCGCAACTTAAAGAGTTTGTCTTAGCCAACTACGGTTACTATCCAAAGCTGGGATTTGTAGACACAAAGCCTATGAAAGCCATTTATCCAAACTCCAGGGTATTTGATATACGAGTGTATGGAGGAGGAAGTTACGACTTGGTGATTTTGGGGCCAAACGAAGAGCTACCGGAAGAGTTGGCAAATGGAGACCACGCGTTTGTTTTTGACCGCGCGCTGCATATAAACGGGTTGGAGTACTGGAGGATATATGTTAAGCAAAAGTAGTTTGGGTAAACATGTCTGGTTACTGGCGATTTTATTTTTTGCCCTGTTTATTCGCTTGTGGGGTATAAACCACGGGTTTCCGTTTATTTTCCATCCGGATGAGCCGGCAGTCATTCGGTCGGCGATGGGTATAAGGTTTGACCCAAATCCCGGCCATTTTGACTGGCCCCATCTGCAGTTTTATCTTAACTACGGCGTGTTTTTTCTTTTTATCAAGTTCAGGGGTCTTCTTCAGTTTTTGGGTCTACAGACAAAAATTTCTCCGCTGTTTCCAATTCTTTGGCGTGACCCGTTGGTCTTTTATGCCATCTCGCGCGTCTTTTCCGCTGTGCTTGGCGCCGTCACGGCTATTCCGGTGTTTCTCACGGTGTCAAATTTGTTTAACCGCAGAGCGGCCATTATTGCCGCCGCTGTTTTTGCATTGCTGCCGTTTCACGTGCACACGTCTCACTACGCCCTTGTTGACGTACCTATGGTTTTTTGGGTTGCATGGGCGCTATATTTCACCTCCCGCGTTTACGTGACCGGGCGCTTTTGGGACTATGCCTTGGCTGGTTTGTTCGTTGGACTTGCGGCGGCCACCAAATATAACGGCGGATTGTTTGCCGTGATGGTACCACTTGCATATGTACTCAGAGTTGTTGAGAAGCGCGAATCCATAACAAACCCTTCCGGTCTGTCTTTCTTGATATCATCGGCTGCGTTTGCCGGCTTGGGTTTTGCTTTGGGCACACCCTACGCGTTTTTGGATTATAAGACTTTTTTGAGAGCCGACTCGCCGCTTGGCGCCCTTTGGCAGTTTAAGAATGTAGGAAGCGTGGATTTTGTAACTCGTTTAGCGCAGCTTGTACGCAATTTATTGGTTAAACTCCCCGACGATTTTGGGTACGCGCCAATTATTGCTTACTTTGCTGCGTTGATTCTTTTAGTCAAAAACAAATCACCAAAGTTGTGGCTTCTGTTCCTGCCTTCGTTATTCGTGTTGGTTTATGTGTCCGGGTTTGCCAAGACCAGGTCCCATTACTACATGGGCATCTATCCGTTTGTTGCGGCTGTTGGCGGCTATTTTGCCGACTACGTTTATTCAAAGCTTCAGAACGTACCTATTTGGCAATTTTTGCGCGTTGTGCTTTTAACACTTCTTCTAACAATTCCCTTAGCGCTTTCGGTGAAGGATTCACTTATTTTGTCCAGGAAAGATACCCGTGTTTTGTTGTATGAGTGGTTGTCAAAAAACATCACCGTGTTGGATTATGTAATATACGATAGCGATGATGTTGCGCCGGTTTTGGAAAAATTCTCTGGTAATACACAGCACAAAGGTTTGTCCAGATTTCCGCCGGAGGGCAGCCAGGGTTATATAATTCTTAGCGATTCCACAAAAACCTACGATTTCACGAACCGTAAGATCGTATTGGAACTGCTTCCTAACTTTAGGCCCGGGCCGCGCATTCTTGTTTATGAATTGACAGATAGGCCCAAAGTACCAAATGAAAGAAAATAGAAAACTTCTTGAACTTAAATACGAAATTATCATTGCTGGTATGTTTGTTTTGTCCCGCATGCCGTCTTTGGGTCATGACAACTTCAACACCGACGTGTGGAAATGGAAGGCGAGAATATTCGACTTTGGCAGCGGCGTGTTCTATTTGGATTTTGCAAGAACCATACAGAAGTACCATCCCGGTGTAACGCTGATGTGGTTGGGGACACTCGCGGTGAAAATTTACAACTTGTGCTACAGAACGTTTTTTGGGACAAATCCTCCGGACAACAGTTTAACCACAATCTTTGGCTTGGATTTTGTCCAGAAACTTTTTGTTGTTATTGCAATAGGAATCTGTATTTCTTGTATCTTTTATGTCTTGAGAAAATTGTTTGGATTTGGCTATGCGGGCATTGCAGTTTTTCTTATTTCTGCTGAGCCTTTTTACGTTGCTTTAACAAGAGTGCTGCATTTGGAGGGTCTTATGTCCACGTTTATGATCGCCTCTTTTGTTTGGTTGTACTACTTTTTGCAGGATAAGTCCAAACTGCACAGGTTGTATGTTTCGGCAATTTTCTCGTCGCTGGCTGTATTGACCAAAACGTCGGCGCTTTTTATGGCTCCGTTTAGCGTATTGGTATTAGCTATGGATAGTTGGAATGGAACTTTTGATTACGCTTGGGTAAAAAGGTTTGCCGCAGGTTCGTTTAGGTGGGGTCTTGTTTTTTGTGCTGCGTTTGTGGTTATGTGGCCGGCAATGTGGACCTATCCTATTGCTGCGTTGGAAACATTATATCGCGGAATTTTTACAATAGGCGTGGAGCGCGGTCACGAGCAGTTTTATTTTGGACGACTTGTGGATGACCCGGGTCCAACGTTTTATCTAGTTGTTCTTTGGCTTAAGTCCTCGGTGTTGGCGGTTGCCGGTCTGATTGGCTATACATATTTGCTCAAAACCAAAAAGTACAACCGCGATCACTTGCGGTTTATGATCTATTTGCTCGTGTTTGCGCTTTTATATTTAGTTGAGCTCACGATACCATCCAAAAAACTAGACAGGTACGTGCTGCCATCCTTGCTTGCGTTGGTGATGATAGCAGCCTTTTTTTATAACTGGTTGTTGTTGCACAAGCATAGAGTTTTGGGAAGCACTGCATTGGTGATTTTTGCTCTATATACACTTGTGCGCGTCCATCCGGACTATTTTTCGTATTACAGTCTTTTGGGCGGAGGACTGCGCGCGGGCATAAACATTCTTGAGCCAAAGTGGATTATAGGGGCGCCGGAGATTGTTGATTTTTTTAATAGGCTTGCCGCTTCTAAAAATCTACGACCTTTTATTGGTGATGAGTCTTTTGCCAAGGATTCTGATCTAGCCAACAAACTCACGGTTGCCTTTCCCGAAAAATACTACACCCAGATTTGGCCTTTTATTAGAGAAGTAGGTGGATGGGCGGTGATTGCCGACCTAACACCGGAGGCCAAGAAAACCAAATATTTTGTGTATCCGGTTTGGGATGACCAGTCCAAAAGCGAAGACAGATTTGACTTGGTTTTTGTGAACTCGATAAAAATAAGGAATGTTGCCGCATATAACGTGTATGAAAGGAAGTAATGTTTAAACGAATTACAAATCTTTTAAAAACCAATACTTTTCAGGGAATTGCAATTGTAACCGGCGGTTTGTTTGTAGGGAATGTATTGAGTTATCTACTCCAGATACTGCTTGCGCGTTTCCTGAGTGTGTCAGAATATGGTATTTTCACAGTGCTACTGTCTTTATCTTACATCTTTACTATTCCCAGCACCGGCGTGTCGAATGCAATCATTAAACTGGTCTCTGAACTAAGGGCTGCCGGCAGGTTTGAAAATCTGACCGCTATGTTTTGGAAGATTTCGGCGCTGGCTTTTATTTCCGGCGTGGCAATCACGGCGGGACTGCTTGCATTTAGAGTACCGCTAGCCGCTTATTTAAATTTGGAATCGCCAAACCTGTTTTTTTACTTTGGTATTTTTTTGGTATTTTTGCTGCTGATTGTGATTCCAACCGCCTATCTTCAAGGATTGCTAAGATTCAAAGACTTTGCAATTTTTGTCATAGTGGGGGGATTGTTGCGTGTTTTATTTCCACTAATTTTGATTTTTTCTGGATTTGGTGTAAGGGGGGTTTTTGTAGGCATGGGTCTGGGTTTTGGGTTTGCATACTTGTGCGCGCTTTTGTTGCTCCGTTGGCATGATCATTTTGAACAACATAGATGTTGTTATGGTAAAACATTATTTTGACGCGCACACTGCTGGCATCTATTCGGCGTTGGTGACTGTTGGAAAAGTGTTACTGTTTGGCGCCGGTACAGTTTCGGTAGTAATGTTCCCCCAAATATCGGAGTTGACCGCAAAAAACATCTCATATAAAAGCAAGTTCAAACAGTTTTTAGTTATACAAGTTGCGCTGATCTTAGCCGGCATTGCGGTTTTTAGTGTGATGCCGTATTTTGTCACCAACGCGCTTTTTGGCAGTAAGTTTATACTGGCGGCACAGTACTTACCGGCGTTTTCAGTTTTTGTTGGTTTATATGTACTTATCAACTTTATGACTCTGTTTATGATCGCAATAGACAAGCACAGCATATTTATTGTTCAACTTCCCGTCATTTTGTTACAGGTTATACTTATCTATTTATTCCACACCTCTTTGAACCAAATAATACTAGTCAATATAACCGTTACCGCTCTCGCACTATTACTTATAGTGTTATACTACGTGAGGTATGTTGGTTTCAGTAATAATTCCGGCATTCAAAAAACAGCACTCAATTAGAGAAAACATTGAAAGCGTTTACAAAGCCTTAACCTCCACAAGATATAAATTTGAATTAATAGTAGTGGTTGATGGTTTTTCGGCGGACGGCACTTTGACAGAAGCATCCAAAGTTGTCTATCCGAATGTTGTTGTTGTGGGTTACGAGCACAACAGGGGTAAAGGGTACGCAGTTCGTTATGGCATGGCACGCGCAAAGGGCGATGTAGTGGCGTTTATAGACGCCGGAATGGAAATTGACCCAAACGGCATCTCAATGATTTTAGAGCACATGATTTGGTACAACGCCGACATTATTGTTGGAAGCAAGCGGCACCCCGTGTCAAAGGTCAACTTTCCGTTTGTCCGAAAAATATATAGCTTGGGTTATAACTTGGGCGTGAGAGTCTTGTTTGGCCTCAAGGTCCGAGACACTCAAACCGGGCTCAAAGTGTGTAAGCGAGAGGTCTTGGAAAAAGTGTTGCCGCGCCTTGTTGTAAAACAGTTTGCCTTTGACGTCGAATTTTTGGTAGTTGCGAATCACCTTGGTTTCAAGAGAATTTACGAAGCGCCGGTTGAGATTGACCTGTCAAAAGACTACAGCGGTACAAGCTTCAAGAAATTCCTGTTTTTCGAGCCGTATATACGGGGAGTGCTAATTGACACACTAGGGGTTTTTTATAGGTTGAATATTCTTGGATATTATAATGACTCCAGCAACAGAAACTGGATATACGATAGGGAACTGGATATGCGCGTAAACACCGGTGCGGTTAAAAGAAAGTTTGGCAGTAAATATGTTGCCGATTTTGAAACCGGAGTTTTAAAAGACATTAAATTCAGCGTCATAATAATTGTCAGGTCAATCAACGACCATTTGCGGGAAAATATCGATTATATTAAGCGGCAAAAATACAAGAACTATGAGGTGTTAATTGTAACTGACGCGCAAGACCGCTACGACTTTAAAGATTTCAGATTTAGGCTTTTGTGTTCCGGGGTTGTGGGTCCGGGTGCAAAGAGAAACTATGCAGCCGCTCGGGCAACCGGCGATTATTTAGTGTTCCTGGACGACGACGCGTACCCGCACGAAGATTGGCTGGCTGCCGCGGCCGGTGTGTTGTCCAACAACGACCTGTATGCCCTGGGGGCGCCGGCGCTGACGCCTGCTAATGTTGGGATACTTGAGAAGGGTTCTGGCAAGGTGCTGGAGTCGTCTCTTGCAAGCGCCGGCGCCGTGTGCAGATACATACCTGTGGCATCCCGCTACGTTGACGACTACCCAACCGTAAACATGTTTGTAAAAAAGAAGTCGTTTTTTGAAGTGGGCGGTTTTACCGAGGAATTTTGGCCCGGTGAGGACACAAAGCTGTGTTTGGATCTGGTTGCGAGAAACGGCGGTCCCTTTGTTTACGACCCGTCGCCGGTGGTTTTCCACCATCGTCGCAATCTGTTTCGTCCGCACCTAAAGCAGATCTCAAGGTATGGAATGCACAGAGGCCAGTTTGCAAAAATATTTCCCGGTAATTCAAGACTGCTGTCTTATTTCATTCCTTCGGCGTTTGTGGTGGGATTGTTTGCGGGCCCAGTTTTATCCATAGTATTTCCGGTTCTGTGGATTTTATACTCGTACACACTGGTGGTATATGCCGGGCTTTTGGTGTACGAAGCAACAAAGGTCGTTTTGTCAGAACGCAACGTTTTTCTGGGGCTGTTGGTAGGGGTGGGTATATTTTTAACGCACGTTGTTTATGGAACATGTTTTATAATTGGTTCGTTGAAGAGACCAAAACTGGCGTTAAAAAGGATTAATTTGGCAACGGGGAATTACATAGATGGCTGATCTAAAAAACGGACAGAACACTTTTGCAACAAATCCCAACGCGAAGGTAAAGATAAAGGTAATAAACGAAAAGTGCATAAGCGCGGCCACGTGCGTTATTAGAGCGCCCAACACTTTTGATTTGGGCGAAGACGGCATTGCGTTTGTCAAAGAGGGAACTTGGGATGATGCCGTGATTGTAATAGACGGTGCAAAATCGTGCCCGACAACGGCAATTATTGTAGAAGATTTGGAGGGAAATCAGCTCTATCCGCCAAACTATGCATAAATCACTGTTTTTATCCAAAATGACGCGTGAGTCTTTAGAAGCCGCTCGCGATTTAAATCCAACCAGCGTGTTTGTTGGCGCATCGACGCTTGATGCTGCGACAGTGACTAATATGCGAAAGGTTCTTGACGGAGCGGAGATTTACGCCGAGGTGGGTATTTTCGTTGGTCAAGCTTTAATTGACAAATATCCGGACGCGAAACCGGTGGAAGCTTTTGGCAAAGCTACCGCCAAAGACTGGTATGTTGGCGTGTGTCCAACTCATCCGGGTGTGAGGAAAGACGTATTGGAGAAGATAAAGTCGCTGACAAAACTTGGCGTGGATGGTATCTGGCTTGATTTTATCAGATATCCGTCCAAGTGGGAGGAACCCCGGCCATATATTTTGGATACGTGCTACTGCCCAAGATGTATGTCTCTGTTTGAGGAATTTATTGGTGAGAAGTTGGTTGCCGCAAATCTTGAGGAATTGGCTTTGCTCATTGACGGGAGCTATTACCACGAGTGGCTGCAGTTCAAAGCCGGCCAAATCACATCGCTAGTCAAAGAAACCAGAAAGTTGATCGACGAAAGCGGAAAGAAGATAACGCTTGGACTTTTTGCTGTCCCATGGCGCGAAAACGAGTACGGCGCCGGCATAAAAAGAATAGTCGCACAAGATTTTGGTGCCCTGGCCGAATTGGTTGATGTCTTTAGTCCAATGCTGTATCACAAAATGTGCGGAAAGGACGTAGCGTGGATAAAAGAGATGGTAGCTTATTTTTGGCACGTGAACAAACAATTCTTGCCCTTGATCCAAACCGAGTCGCGTGTGGCTGAAATAACCGCACACGAGTTTGAGCAGGCTTTGTGCAACGCAAGCGCATCACCGTCTATGGGCGTTTGTGTATTCTTTCTGGAAGATTTACTAAAGCAGCCAGAGAAATCAAATATTGTGAAAGATTATTTCGCCAAAAACTAAACAAATTCCCAGTCATTTAGTTGCTTGATAATGAGGTTTTCTATATCTTCAATGCTTTTTTTACCATCAACCTCTATTGTCTTTGTAAGTTTTCGCTCTGCGCGTGTTGGATATTCCATCTGAGATTCAAAAGTTTCTAGAACTTTGCGCCTCGCATCGTAGCTGTTATCCCCGCCACCCTTTGGCTTTTCTCTCTTTACAGCTGTATCCACACATATCTTAATTGCGATCAAAATCACTTCTGCGCCAACATTTCGCGCTAGGTTGTAGATGCTTTCTCTGGTTTTCTTTGTACGTTTGTTTTCGTCAATAATTACTGAGAAACCATTTTCTATGTAGTGTTTTAGTAATGATTCTAAGTAAGCGTAAGCTTTGTAGTAATCACCTTCGATCTGTTTCTTGAGTTTTCTGAAATAGATCCAATCTGAATGTATTGCTACACCAACACCATTGGTTTCAAGAATTTTTGCTACTGTACTTTTTCCGGAGCCCGGTATTCCCATAAATATGAAAACGGCTTGTTTGTTTGGTTTTTGCTTTGGTAGCCGCATGTCCAATTCTTTTTGTAGAAGGTTAATGTTTGCTTTGAACTCTTTTGTTTTTGGGTATTCCTTTAGCCTATCCCGCCAGCCGTCCTCGAATTTATCACTCGCGAATAAAAGCGCTTCGTTGATATTTTCTATTTTGGTTAATACACGCACTTTTCCTAATCTGTCTCCTATATCGTTTTCATTCACATTAAGCCCAACCCTTTTTAGGAAATAAATATTCCACATTGTACAGGGCAATAGAAATTTGTTTATTCTTCCAAGTAAAAATAATTCAATTCCTTCTTTCTGATTTTTGTACTGTTGGAGTGTCTCTGACACAGCCGTCCTCAACGTGTTGCTAAAGGGTGTATTGGGCATTGTTTCTACTGTGCTTTGGTAATAAATTCCAAGCATTGTTAGCCAGTGGTAGCCTTCGCTGGATTTTCCTACATCTACAAAGAATAATCTACCTGCATTGTCTTCAACAATGTTGTCTGGTTTTATGTCCCCGTTGCCAATGCCCGTTTCTATGTGTTGTAGGCTGAGATCTTTGATAAATTTTCTTACTGCCTTCTGAGTTTTTGCGTAAGCCTCCAGCGTATCTGTGCTTATTATTAACGAGCTAATTTTGACGTTTTTTATTGAGGCGTGTTGTGGTCTTAGAAACGTCTCTACATATCTCGGCAGTTTTTTGCTTTTACCTTTTGATACCTCCCATGTTTTTAGAAAAAGGTTTATTGTTTCGTTGTGAATCTTTTGCAGCTTTATAGTGCTTTTTGTATTGGAGTATCTACCCAGTTCTTGAAGAAGTCTGGCACATCGTCGTATTCCTTACCAGAAAAGTATATGACGAGAAAAGACGTGCCACCTGATTTGAGCTCGAACACGTTTTTTTTGTACTCGTATTTTTTGTCGACATTGCTGAGTGCCCGCACGCGTCCTAATCTTTTAAATGTTCCGAACGGCGCTTCTACATTGTTCAGGTGGTTGATATCTTTTAGCTTAGAGAGAAAAACCCCATAAATTTTAGCTGCGTTTTCTTGGTTTTTCATAATCGCCATAAGTATAGTACAAAGCAAAGGTTGACCCCAACACATATATACGGTAGTCTATACGTACACAAAAATGCCAGTTGGTTTTTCAAAGAAATTCAAAATTGCAGTGGGGTATCCCCCAATTGAAACGGACAAGGGAGTTCCGTTACTATCACAAAACAGACAGTTTCAATTCTTCAACGCCAAAACATACATATATCCAATGGTTCCGGCGTATGCCGCGTCACTGGCAAGGCAAAGAGGCTATGATGTTGTTTGGTTTGACGGTATTGCCGAGGAGTGGTCGTATGCGCGGTGGATCGCCAAGCTTGCGGAAGAGAAACCGGACATGCTTATGGTTGAAACAAAGTCGCCGGTCATTAAGCAGCACTGGGCAGTCATAAACGACTTGAAAGAAAAGTTTCCCAACATGCTTTTGGTTTGGGTTGGCGACCACGTTACTTATGTACCTAAAGAGATAATGGAAAACAGCAAGTTGGATTATGCCATAACCGGCGGTGATTACGACTTTATGCTTTCCGATTTGGCCGATTCTATTACAAAGGGAGTTACGTTGGTGGGAGGGATTTGGGGTAGAAAAGGCGACAACCGTGTAAAACTCTCGGAATTTGTAAAATACGAAAAGTCAGACATAACCGGCGAAATAGATGCATATTGGGTTTCCGGCCCTTTAAAGCAAACACACAACTTGGACGAGCTGCCATTTGTAGCCCGCGATCTTACGCGGTGGGAACTTTACGCGTATGCAAACGGCAATTACAAATATACTCCCGCAACTTACATGTACTCCGGTAAGGACTGCTGGTGGAACAGATGCACTTT